>OHZB01000409.1_pt1 | contig 12896 bp, 10 predicted proteins | sample 1580351 | NCBI WGS metagenome assembly OHZB01 (sample SAMEA3882512, study PRJEB24775) | human gut metagenome | biome: human-associated habitat; feature: intestine environment; material: feces | place: Netherlands | collected 2009/2010 | reverse complement strand
CGGTCTTTTTCACTGGGATGATCTATGAATCTTCTTCCCAGGACAGTTCCGTCTGCCCGCATGATCGTACAGACTGCATCGGTATTGATCCCTAAGTCCACGCTGCAGATAATCTGTTCTTTCACAGGTGTTTTGGTAAGTGTTACTTCCTCTTTATAGGAAAAACGCAAAAAATACTTCTGGTGTCTCTTTTCCAGAGTCGGGGCAGATGCCTTTTTCCCTGACCAGCATTTTCTCAGATATTCCATATCCGTATGATCCAGACGTACACAGGACCATTTCCAGTCATGACCGTCATAGAGTTTCAGGTATGCTTCGTCTTTCCCTTCCGCGCCTTCACGATACATGACATCACGGTAGAAGACCGGCATGGCGTGATTTTCATATACAAGCTTTGGTTTCCCGCTCTTTCCGTCGGTCTTTTCCCATAGATCCAGCCGTGTTTTATAAGAGGATACTGTCCCCAGTGCATGCTGGATGGCAGATCTGCGCAGATAGGAAGGCATCTTTGGGAACCGGATATCAAAATCAAAACAGGCATGGTTTTTCTTCGTAGTATGTACCAGATGTTCTGCAGCATTAAAACGCCTCTTTGCATCCGGGATTTCTGCTAATTCTTCCCATACCTGCACATAAATCCCAATCAGATAGCTGACAGCAGAACGGTAGATCTCCAGTGTCTGGCGGATCGGGATATTCTGTTTTCGTAATTCTACACCATAACTGGATATTATCTGCATTTTTATTTCTCCCTGATAACTCTTTTCTCAGATTCTGTTGTTTTTTCTACTACCCATGGCTATATTTTAGCACATATAGCGCTAAAAATAAACATATGTTTTCCTTTGGGTAAAAAATTTGCGCGTCTAACTCATCACTAAGTAACGAGAATGCGACGCGCAATTATTCAAGTCATTCATAATTTCATTTTAAGATGACCACAATTCTGCTTTTCTTATTTTAGGTCATTCATACTCCCTTCTATACATGACTGTAATTGTACTTTTTTCGTTTCAGGTCATTTTCATCGGTTTCTTAAGATGACCGTAATTATACTTTTTTCGTTTCAGGTCATTTATATTCCTATTTTCAGATGAACATAATAGATGAATTGAAATTTATAGTCATTATTTTTTCTTGTCTTATCACAAAACCAGTGCAATTATGTCTTTTTTTCAGCAGGAGAATATACCGGTCTTTTTTACTTTGTCATAAAATCAAACACGCTCTAACATAATCCGCAGAATTTCTTTGTCTGTTTCTTTCATTCCTTCTTTGCCGATCTGTCCTACACAGCTGATGGTTTCGCCGGCTTCTTCCTTGAGGATTCCGGTATATGGCGCATAGGACTGACCGTTCATAGCAAGGTGATGTGCCAGGAATGCAGCATCAAGGCTGGCGGCGATTTTCGCTGCACAGGATATTTTCGCTCCATCACAGATGATTCCCGGAATATTGGCAAGAGTATTCTCTATGGTCTTCTTGATCACTGAAAGTTCGCCACCTCCCATGTAGGTAATCCCCGCACCGGCTGCACAGGATGCGGATACCGCACCGCAAAATGCGGAAAGTTTACCGATATACTGTTTCTGGTATACAGTTAAGAGGTTAGAAAATACCAGTGCGCGGTAAAGTACATAGTCCGGAAGTTCCATTTCTCTGGCATATACGATCAGAGGTACAGAACAGGCAATTCCCTGGTTTCCGCTGCCTGAGTTGATGACTACCGGCATGTCACATCCGCCCATTCTGGCTTCGGAAGCTGCGGCTGTAAGGCTGCGCATTTTAGTAAGCATATCATTGGAATAGGTTTCGCGTATTATCCGGCCGATTCCAAGACCGTATTTACCAGTCATTCCTTCATGAGCGATTGCCATATTGCTGCGGATCTGATTTTCTATAATTTCTTTGACATCATCAATTTCTACAGTATCTGCAAATGTTTTAATGTCTTCCAGATTGAGCAGAGTTCTGTCTGCTGCAGCCGGAGTTTCACCGGATTTATGATCTGAATCCAGCAGGACTTCCTGGTTCTTTACGATCTTTGTTACATTTATATGATCGTATTTGATCTCCAGACTTACTGTGTCATCCCCTGCCTGCATTTCTATGATAAAGTGCAGGACTACCGGGGAGTCCAGAAGTTCTACTTTGCATATCTTTTTATCCAGAAGTTCACAACATCTCTTTCTTCCAGATTCATTTACCTTCGAAAGAACTTCCATGTTCAGGGATGGGTCTCCGGCTACTGCACCGAGGACTACACCTGCTTCAATTCCAGTCAATCCGCCGGAGTTCGGAATGATAACACAACGGACATTTTTTATAATGTTTCCACTGCATTTTGCAGTGATATGTTCCGGTTCTTTTCCCAAAACTTCTCGTGCTCTGGCTGCTCCATATGCCAGCGCGATCGGTTCTGTACATCCCATTGCAGGAATCATTTCTTCTTTCAGAATGCCTATGTAATTCTGATATATTCTCTCATCTAACATTGTGCTGATGTCTCCTGTTCATTTTTAATATTTATTCAAGTATGACATAATACTATCAGAATGTCCAGAAAGAATCAGCCCGGTGTATTTTCTGTGCGGTTCAGGTATATATAAAATCCCACATTCAGGATAATTCCCGTTACTGTTGCCACAGGGGCAGCCAGTCCGATCTTGGTAAGATTTGCATCTGGCTGTATACTCATAAAATATGCCAGTGGCAAACGTACCAGAAGTGTCTGGATCAGTCCCTGGATCATTACCCAGACTGTCTTGTTATTTCCATTGAAATAGCCAATCATACTGAACAGGATTGCTGTCACTATGGTTTCTGGTGCAAAGCCTTTCAGATAGTCAAATGCATTACTGATAACTTCTGCATCTGTGGAGAAAATACCAGCCAGCATATCACCTTTGAACATAACCAGTATAAATACCACACATCCCACAGCAAGCCCTACTCCGATTCCTGTAAACATGGACTGTTTTGCTCTTTTTTTCTTGCCCGCTCCTATGTTCTGGGATACAAAGGATGCCATAGACTGCATCAGAGAACTTGGTACCAGCATGGCGAAGTTAACGATTTTGCAGGCAACCCCGTAGCCGGACGAAGCCTCCAGTCCCAGACGATTTACGAATGCACAGAGCGCAAGGAAGGAAATCTGTGTCAGACATTCCTGCAATGCAAGAGGAAGTCCGATCTGAAGAAATCTTTTGCACTGTACATTCAGCCTGAAGTCTTTTTTTGTGATCGTAAACGGAAGTTTCATTTTAACAAGCAGGATAAGTGCGAATACCACGCTAAGTGCCTGAGCAGCAACTGTTGCAATAGCAGCTCCGGCTGCATCCATATGAAGTCCCGCTACCAGCACCAGATCTCCGATCACATTTACAATACATGCCACCAGCACAAACAGAAGCGGCGATTTACTGTCACCCAGTCCACGAAAAATTGCAGACAACAGGTTGTAAGCTACAATAAAGAAAATACCGCCGCCACAGATACGTACATAACTGGATGTAAGACTGACGGCTGATTCCGGCGCCTGCATCAGCACAGAAATCGGATGTGCAAAAGCTACCATTATAACAAACAGCACAGCCGAAATCATTGTAAACACAATTGCACCGCCGCCGATAACAGCTCCTATCTTTTCCGGTCTTCTTTCTCCCAGATAGCGGGCAATCAGAACTGTAATACCCATTGCAAACTGTACAACCACAAAAGTAACCAGGTTTAAGACCTGGCTGCCTGTAGAAACTGCAGAAAGTCCGGCAGTAGAGCCAAACCTTCCCACAACAAGAAGGTCAACTGCACCATATGCTGCCTGCAGGATCAGTGCCCCGAGAATGGGCATCATAAAAGAAACCAGCTTTTTCAGAATATTTCCCTGTGTGAAATCAGATCTGTCATTTGTCATAGTGATTCCTCCTCTCACACATGATCTGGTAAAATTTCTCAATTGTCCGGATCATGCAGTCAGCTTCCTCTTCGGATATCTCACTGAGATAGGGAACCAGTTCCCCAAAATAATACTCATTATATTTCTGTGACAGTTTTCTTCCTTCTTCTGTAATGGATATATAAGTGACACGTCCGTCATCCGGGGAAGAAATTTTCCGGAGATATCCCTTTGTTTCCATTTCCTTTACAGTTCTGGTAACACCGGGACGTGGAAGATTCATTACATCACTGATATCCGATATCTTTACCTGGATTCCCTGTTTTTCCAATGCATGAATGTTATCCAGATACTGAATGTAAGACGGGGTAACTCCCTGTGGCAGCGGCGGAAGCAATTCCCGTATCCGCTTCGCCTGATAGCATGCATCCAGCATTCGCTTGATTTTTTCAGTTGTCATATTGTACACTCCTATATAATTATCTTTGTTAATTACCATTGATAATTATATGCAGATTCTGAAATTTGTCAACCACCAAAATTACTATTGAACCGTAATCTGGAAAGTTCTATAATGAGTTCCGACATCAGAAATCGGGTAAATACAATATTTCCGATGACGGACATTTTTAAGAATACGAGGTGGATAAGTTTATGAATATCAGCATACTGCTCATGGAACAGATCATTCAATTATTTCTTATGATCTTCATGGGATATTTGATCGTGAAAGTTGGGCTTGTAAAAGATGAAGACAGCAAGGTTTTATCCAAAATCATTCTCTATCTGATCATTCCCTGTGTAATCATCAATGCTTTTCAGGTAGATTACACGATGGATACTGTAAAGGGATTGCTGCTTGCCCTGGCTGCATCTGTCATGACCCAGGTTCTTCTCCTGATCATTATCTCCATAGCCGGAAAGCTTTTGCATCTGAATGAAGTGGAAATTGCTTCTGTTTATTATTCTAATTCAGGAAATTTGATCGTACCCATTGTGACCTTTATTCTTGGACAGGACTGGGTTTTATATGGATGTGTTTTTATGAGTGTGCAGCTTATCTTTCTGTGGACACACTGCAAAAAGATTATCAGCCGGGAATCTTCCTACGACTGGAAAAAGATTGTGTTAAATATTAACATGATTTCTATTTTCATCGGTGTTGTACTTTTTTTCGCAAAAATCCATTTGCCGGAGATTCTCAATAATACTCTTGGCTCAGTGGGCAGCATGATAGGACCGGCCAGTATGATCGTAACCGGTATGCTGTTTGCAGGAATGAATCTGAAACAGATTTTTGCTGACAAAAGAGTATATTTTGTATCATTTCTTCGTCTGATTGCAGTGCCTTTGCTTGCACTTGTAATGATTAAGATCAGCCATCTGGCTATGTTCTCTGCAGACGGAAATAAAATCATGCTTATTGTCTTTCTTGCGATCATCACACCGTCTGCTTCCACAATAACCCAGATGTGCCAGGTATACGGAAATGATTCACGCTATGCCAGTGCCATCAATGTCATGACTACACTGTTCTCAATTATTACAATGCCGCTGATGGTAATGTTATTTGAGGCAGTTATATAAAACAATTACCTGTACATGAAAAAAGAAAGGAAATTACAATGAATATTACCGTTTATCTTGGAGCTTTGGAGGGAAATGATCCGGCACTTGGGGATGCTGTCCGGGAACTTGGTACATGGATTGGAGAAAGCGGAAATTCTCTGGTATATGGAGGTTCAAAGTCCGGTCTTATGGGACAGATAGCAGAAAGTGTGCTGAATGCCGGGGGAAAAGTAACAGGCGTGGAACCACAGTTTTTTATAGATTCTGAACTGCAGTATGATGAGATCACAGAACTGATCGTCACAAAAGATATGGCTGAAAGAAAAGCAAAAATGATTGAACTCGGCGATGCATTTATTGCATTTCCAGGAGGCACCGGTACTCTGGAGGAAATCGCAGAAGTTATGTCCATGGTTTCCTTAAAACACCTTAATGCCCCCTGTATTCTGTATAATCTGAATGGATATTATGACAGCCTGAAGCAGCTTCTTAACCATATGATCAAGATGGGGCTGTCCTCAGAAAATCGTCAGCAGGGAATTTATTTTGCTGATGATATGGAAGATATTAAAGCACTTCTGCCAGAGTGTGTTTGAAAATATAACGAAGGGACAGGAGATTATAAATAACTCCTGTCCCTTCTGTGAATATGTGTAACAGCACCGATTATTTTCGGATAGATTCAACCAGATTTCTGGCTTCTGCTGTCAGCTCTTTAATTTTGTCAAATGCACCTGCTTTTACAAGATCTCCTTTTACCATCCAGCTTCCGCCACAGCATATGATCTTGTCAAAGGAGAGATAATCCTCCAGATTCTTTGCATTAATTCCACCCGTAGGCATAAATTTAATTCCTGTGTAAGGTGCTGCCATAGCTTTGATCATGGCAACTCCTCCTGCCTGTTCTGCAGGGAAGAATTTTACAGTTTTCAGGCCGCGTTTCACTGCCTGTGCTACTTCAGAAGGAGAAATGCATCCCGGTAAAACAGGAATCTCTTTTTTCAGGCAATAGTCTACAATCTCCGGATCAAAGCCAGGGCTTACAATAAACTTTGCACCTGCTTTCACAGCTGCATCTACCTGCTCTGTGGTAAGTACAGTTCCGGCTCCAACCAGCATTTCCGGGAACTTTTCTGCCATCAGACGGATGGACTCTTCTGCTGCCGCTGTACGGAAAGTAACTTCCGCACATGGAAGTCCTCCTTCTACAAGCGCCTGAGCAAGCGGCACTGCATCCTTTGCATCTTCCAGAACTACTACAGGGACAACTCCCACTTCATGAAATCTTTCTGCTAAATCTTTCATTCGAATTTTCTCACCTTTCATAATGTTTTATCGAATATCATCCATAAATCCTGATGTTTTATCTCTTAATATCAAAATTCATTTCCATTACATGTCTGATCAGGGAAACGTCATCTGTAATATTTCCGTCTCCATGGATCGTATGTTTTACTGCACTTGCAGCAACACCGAAGTTTACTGTATCCTCAGGTGTGTAATCATTCATCAGTGCGTAGATGATTCCGCTTACAAATGCATCTCCCCCTCCCACTCTGTCCAGAATGTGGAAAGTCAGACGTCTGCTTTCATAGATTTCTCCATCTTTCCACAGATAAGCAGAAAGACTGTTTTCACTGCAGCTGTGTGCAAATCTCACATGTCTCGCAATGCATTTGATATTTGGATATCTCTCCACAAAGGCTTCAAATACTTTTTTCTGTTCTTCACAGTTGGGTTGGAAAGGAACACCGTCCTTCACATCTCCGGCTCCATGATCCTCTTCATTTTTCCAGATATGATAAGGTTCTATTCCAAAAAGAACATCCACATATGGCAGACAGAGTGTACAGAAATCTCTGGCTTCTTCCCAGCTCCATAAGGTGCTTCTGAAGTTTCCGTCAAAGCTTACTCTCATACCCATTTCCTTTGCAGTTTTCAGGCAGGTCAGAATCAGTTCCCTGCAGCTTTTTCCAAGAGCAGGAGTGATACCGCTTAAATGAAGCCATGTATAACCTTCCAGCAGTTTTTTCACATCTGTCTTACTGAAATCATACTCAGAAAACGCACTGTGCTTTCTGTCATAAACCACCTTGCTTGGGCGGATTCCATATCCGGTTTCCAGATAATAAGTTCCCAGACGATGAGTAGGAGTCTCTTCTTCTGTAGAATAAACAATGCTGTCACAGTTTACATCATTGCTTCGCATCATACGAACAGCACTTTTGCCCAGACTGTTATCCGGCACAACTGTGAAAAATGAGGCATCAATTCCAAGATTTGCAAGGGAAAGGGCCACATTGGCCTCACTTCCCCCATATCTTGCTTCAAAGGTTGTAGCTGTTCTGATTTTTTCATAATCCGGCGGTGTCAGACGCAGCATGATCTCGCCGATGGTAATAAATTTATGCTTCATAATCAATACTCCAGATAAGCTCCCTTCATAGGGCTGGCTGCATGCTGGCTGAAAAGACGCAGCACACCTTTTTTGTATTTTGCTTCTCTTGGTTTCCAGTTTTTACGTCTTTCTGCAAGAATCTCATCGATTTCTTCCATGGACTTGCGCTCTCCTGCGATTCCGATGATATTTAATTTTCTTTCCATAACATCGATTTCGATCAGGTCGCCTTCTTCTACCAGTGCGATAGGGCCTCCGTCAACAGCCTCCGGGCTGCAATGTCCGATAACCGGACCTGTAGATGCACCGGAAAAACGGCCGTCAGTGATCAGGGCAATGCTCTTTCCAAGTTCTTTATCACTGCTGATTGCTTCGGAAGTATAGAACATTTCCGGCATTCCGCTTCCTTTCGGTCCCTCGTAACGGATAAATACAGCATCACCTTTCTGAACCTTATGTTTCAGTACTGCATCCAGGCATTCTTCCTCGCTGTCAAAAGGTCTTGCGCGAAGAACGGATTTAAACATTTCTTTCGGGCATGCAGTATGTTTGATTACTGCGCCTTCCGGTGCCAGATTTCCACGAAGGATTGCAATACTTCCATCTGTTCCGATTGCTTTATCATATGGACGGATAATATCTTCTTTTGTAAGATTTACATTGTATCGTTTGTTAAATTCCTGAAGCCACTTCTCACATTTCTCATAAAATCCGTTGTTCTTCAGTTCTTCAAGGTTTTCACCCAGAGTCTTGCCTGTAACTGTCATAACATCCAGATGGAGATGCTCTTTGATTTCTTCCATGATTGCCGGTACACCACCTGCATAATAGAAGCATTCTGCAGGCCAGCGTCCTGCAGGACGAACATCCAGAAGATATCTTGCATTTCTGTGAAGTCTGTCGAAGGTGTCTCCTGTAATCTCAATGCCAAATTCATGAGCAATTGCAGGAAGATGAAGCAGACAGTTTGTGCTTCCGGAAATTGCTGCATGTACAAGGATTGCATTCTCAAAGCTGTCCATTGTTACAATATCAGAAGGACGCATATTTTCCATCTGTGCGATTCTTACAGCCTGTCTTCCCGCTTCTCTTGCAAAAGCCAGAAGATCCGGACTTGTGGATGGCATCAGTGCTGTACCCGGAAGTGCAAGTCCCAGTGCTTCTGCCATGATCTGCATTGTAGATGCTGTTCCGATAAAGGAGCATGCACCACAGCTTGGGCAGGCATTACATTTTGCCCAGTCAAGCTTCTCTTCGTCAATTTCGCCGCGTTCAAATTTGGCGCTGTACATTCCAAGCTGTTCCAGAGTCAGCATTTCCGGTCCTGCATTCATAGTTCCGCCCGGTACAAATACAGACGGAATATTAACTCTTGCAAGTCCCATCAGATTTCCGGGTACACCCTTATCACAGCTGGAAAGATAAACTCCTGCATCAAATGGTGTAGCATTTGCATGAATTTCAATCATGTTTGCGATCATTTCACGGCTGGCAAGACTATAATTAATTCCATCTGTACCCTGGCTTTCTCCGTCACAGATATCTGTGCAGTGATAACGGGCACCAAATCCGCCTTCCTCAGCAATTCCTTTACGTACTTCTTCTACAAGAATGTTCAGATGTCCACTTCCAGGATGGCTGTCTCCGTATGTACTCTCTACCATAACCTGTACTTTTCCCAGGTCTTCTTTCTTCCATCCTGTACCAATGCGCAGCGGATCAAGCTCCGGTGCAAGCTTTCTCATTTCCTGACTTTTTAACTGCATGATTTTTTCCTCCTGTAATTTTATACTGTTAGAATCAAAAGGTATTTTGACTCTGATATCATTTATTTTCGAATCAGATTCAGGCTTTCCAGCTTTTCTCTGGCGAATTCTGCTTCTTCTTCTCCTACACTTATTTCCACCTGCTCGAAAGTGGGCAGACTGAATACCCCAAGCATGGACTTGGCATCTACCACATATCTGCCACAGAGCAGATCTACGTCACCTCTGCAACTCTCTGCAATCTGTACCAGATGTTTCGCGTCATACATATCTCTTAAATAAACCGGTATCTTTACCATTCTCTCTGCCTCCTATGCAAAAATCGAAATGACCAGGCTTACAATAAGTGCTGTGACACCGATCAGTGTCTCCATAATTGTCCAGGATTTCAGTGTTGTTTTCTCGTCGATCTCAAGGAAGGTTCCTACCAGCCAGAATCCTGCATCATTTACATGGCTCAGAGCTGTAGCACCTCCACAGATAGCGCAGCACATTGCTGCTCTGTAGAGCATACTGGTATCCATAACTGCCGGCATGGTTGCCATAATTCCGGATGCCATTGTCATTGCTACGATGGAGCTTCCCACTGAAGCTCTGACAAGAATAGCAATGAAAAATGCGATCAGGATCAGCGGAAGTCCGCTTTTCTCAAGAGCAGGTCCGATAATATTTCCAAGTCCGGAATCCTGCAGCATCCAACGGATCACACCGCCACTGGCAATAACCAGAAGAATCATACCTACAGGTCTGAGGGAGTGATCCAGGATTTTCTTTAACTGTGCACCTGAGAAGCCTCTGCGGATTCCCAGGAAATACATTGCAGCCAGAGTTGCAATTGTCAGTGCCAGGAATGGTTTTCCAAGGAATCCCAATACATCCTGTACGCCTGCCGGAAGGGGCATATATTTTGATAAGGTACTGAGAAGGATCAAAACAAGAGGTATGAGGATCACACCAAGTACCAGTCCAAAGGATGGCAGTTCTTTTCCGTCATCTTTGATCTCACCTACATTGGCAGGAAGCTCTGTAAAAATCTTATTTCCGATAAATCCGCCCCAGATAATACCGGAAACCAGCATACAGATCAATGCTGTAGGAATTCCGACCATGATCATGGTTCCCAGGTTTACGCCCAGTGCATTTGCCACCAGTACAGATCCAGCTGATGGCGGTACAAAAGCGTAACCACTGGCAAGACCTGACAGAAGGGGGATTGCATAGTACAGAGTTGATTTTTTTGTCTGCTTCGCAACACTGAATGCCAACGGGATCAGTACCACAACTCCTGCTTCAAAGAATACTGTAGTTCCGATTACCAGTCCTGTAAGTCCCAGTGCCCATCCTGCTTTTTTCTGACCGAATTTATGGATCAGTGTCTCTGCAATCCTCTGTGCGCCACCGCTTACTTCCAGGATTCCTCCAAACATGGAGCCAAGACCTACCAGAAGTGCAATGCCCTGAAGTGTTTTTCCAACACCCTTTTCTACCGTGTCGGAAATCATGGTAAGGGGCATTCCTGCACCTGCTCCGATGATAATGGCTGAAATCATCATTGACAGAACCGGATGAAGTTTGAACTTGATGATCAGTACCAGTAATACGATGATTCCTACTGCTGCTGCAATCATTAATCTCATGGGATCTGCCGCAAAAGTTGTTTCTTCCATTTTTTCCTTTTACCTCCTTGATTCATCTGATGTTTTTCTACTTTCTTTCAAATACATCTGACCTATTTTCTGTTTTTCTTCTGAATTTACTTGTTTTTTCGTTTTTTGCTTTTCAATTCATCTGATGTATTTATAATATATTCTCTTCTTCAAAAAAGCAATACTGTAATTTTGTCTAAATTTTCGCATTTATTTTTGTGCATATTAGCACTTTGACATTCATTCTAAAACACCTTATCATAGAGATTAAGAAATTTCACTTTTAGAAATGGAGTAAATCATATGATGAATTCATTAGAAGAAAAAAGTCTTCCCCAGAAAATCTCGGAAGACATTATTTCACTTATATTAGAAGAGAACCTTCAGCCCGGAGACAAGCTTCCCAATGAAACAATTCTTTCCGAGCGTCTGAATGCAGGAAGAAGTTCTGTCCGGGAAGCCATGAAGCTGCTTGCTTCACGAAACATTGTTACCATACGTCAGGGTTCCGGCACTTATATCGCTTCTTCTCCGGGAATGGTAGAGGATCCTCTGGGATTTACCTTTATCGGAAATAAACAGAAGCTGATCCATGATCTTCTGGAGGTACGTTTCCTTCTGGAGCCTTCCATAGCAGCTATGGCAGCTACGAATGCAGAAGAAAAAGACATAAAAAAAATCACCGCTCTCTGCGATGAAGTAGAAGTGTTACTGAATAATCATGAGGATGTTGTGGTACCGCGGCTGATTCCGGTGATCAACAGCTCTATTCCTCTTTTTGTAGAAAGCACAGGAAATACACTGCATAAGGAAACAATCGAAACCCATCGTGAGATTGCAGACGCAATCGCAGCCCACGATCCTCTCCGCGCACAGGATGCCATGTATCTTCATCTGGTCTACAACAGAAAGAGGATCCACCTCGCCATGAAATGAGCCGGAATTATGATATAAAAAAAGTACTTCCATCTCCGGGAAGTACCTTTTTTATAGTCTTTTTAAGAATACCATCACGAAAGTACCGCATCCACCAGTCTCTGCGTATACTCTTCCTTGGGTTCATTGATGATATCATCGGGAATTCCGCTTTCTACTACTCTTCCCTCATACAGTACCAGAACCCTGTCACAGAACATCTGGACAAGGGCCAGATTATGACAGATAAAAATAAAAGACAGCCCCTTCTTCTCTTTCAGGTCTTCCAGAAGCTCCATGATCTGTTTCTGTATGGTTACATCCAGGGCACTGGTTGCCTCATCACAGATCAGAACTTTTGGTTCTACTGCCAGGGCTCTTGCGATCGCAGCCCGCTGGCACTGTCCGCCACTTACCTCATAAGGATATCTTTTTGCATATTCCTTCTCAAGACCACACTGCTCAAGCAATTCTGCTACTCTCTTCTCCACATCAGCCTTTTTCATTCCACGGTTTCTAAGACTCTCACCAATTCCGTCACCCAGTGTCCTTCTGGGATCAAAAGAACCCACCGGATTCTGAAAAACCATCTGTATATCTCCATATACCTCTTTCAGCTGACTTTGTTTCAGTCTTGTAATATCTTTTCCTTCAAATTTCAATGTACCCTCTGTGATATCAGTCAGCCGGGTGAGCAGCTTTGCTAT
>OHZB01000406.1_pt1 | contig 12921 bp, 10 predicted proteins | sample 1580351 | NCBI WGS metagenome assembly OHZB01 (sample SAMEA3882512, study PRJEB24775) | human gut metagenome | biome: human-associated habitat; feature: intestine environment; material: feces | place: Netherlands | collected 2009/2010 | reverse complement strand
AATACAAATAGTATTTTGGGTATCTTTCGTTCATGGTAATATTTCCTGAGATATGTCTTGCGCATTGATTGCTGCAAAAAATAAATTACTTTTCGCTAAGATGTAGAAAAGCCCATTTTTCTGTGATAAGATGATAAGGATTCGATAAACAATGACTGTTTTACGAACAGACAGAAAGCATGCATCAAACTGCATGACAGAAGAGAACGGAGTTGAAAAGGTGAAAAAAAGAAAAAATTTTTTCAGAAGTCTGCGTTTTCGTATTCTGATCATCCTGATCATTCTGGGAATCGTGCCGGGGGTTATTGTAACATATACGATGCTTCATAACTATCAGAACCGGGCGGTTGCAATGCTTACAGAGACAGTGGGTGATCAGTGCGATATTTTATGTAATCTGATCATCAGGGAGAATTATCTCAATGATACAGATTCAGAGGTTGTAAACAGCAAGCTGGAACTGTTTTCCAATGTGTATAACGGACGTATCCTGCTGGCTGACAGAGATTTTAAGATAGTGAGTGATACCTTCCACACAGAGGAGGGAAAGACGCTTCTCAGTTCACTGGCTGTAGCCTGTCTGAAAGGAGAAGAGACAAGCAATTATGACGCCAGAAGTAAAGTACTGGAGCTTGCAGTTCCTGTACAGAGTCCGGATGTGCAGCAGCTTCAGGGCGTGATGCTGGTAAGTGTTTCGGCTGTTGATATTGCGGAAACACTGGCAGAGATGGAACAGAGAGGCGTGATGCTGATCGGAAGTATTGTTGTTCTTTCGGTATTTCTGGCATGGCTGCTCTCTACAATACTTGTAAAACCACTTGCAAGAGTGACGAAGGCCATTGAAGACCTGACAGATGGCATGCTGGATGAAGAGATCAGTGTTCCTGACTATACGGAGACAGAGCTGATCACAGATGCATTCAACAAGATGGTCAACCGCATGAAAATTCTTGATGAATCCAGGCAGGAGTTTGTATCCAATGTGTCCCATGAACTGAAGACACCCCTGACTTCCATGAAGGTTCTGGCAGATTCTCTGGTTGGACAGCAGGGCGTCCCGGAGGAACTGTATCAGGAGTTTATGAGTGATATTACTGCTGAGATCGACAGAGAGAATAAGATCATTACAGATCTGCTCTCGCTGGTAAAGATGGATAAGAAAGCAGCAGATGTAAACATCACCCATATGGATATCAATCAGCTTCTGGAGGATATCCTCAAGCGCTTGCGTCCCATTGCAGACAGGCGCAATATCGATCTGATCCTGGATTGCTTCCGACCTGTGGATGCAGATGTGGATGAGGTGAAGTTTACTCTTGCTGTCAGCAATCTGGTGGAGAATGGCATTAAATATAATGTGGATGATGGATGGGTGCGCGTGTCACTGGATGCAGACCATAAATATTTCTATATAACAGTGGCGGATTCCGGTATGGGAATCCCTGAGGACAGTATAGAGAGAATCTTTGAGCGTTTCTATCGTGTGGACAAGTCCCATTCCAAGGAAATCGGGGGAACCGGTCTGGGACTGGCGATCACCAAGAGTTCTGTTGCAATGCACCATGGAACGATCAAAGTATTCAGTAAAGAAGGAGAGGGAACTACATTCTCTGTGCGTATTCCTCTGTCTTATATACCGTCATAGGAGGTGCCATTGTGAAAAAGAAACTTTCAATCATTATAACAGCGTTAATACTAAGCATCCTTGCGGCCGGGTGTTCTGTGGAGATACATGAAGATCCGGGTAAACAGGATGCCAAATATTATCTGTACGATATCAGCTCTGATGAAACTCAGCTTCAGAAGAAAAGCTACTCTCCGGAGGAGACAACTGCAGACTATATGCTTAAGGATATGATGCAGCGGATGAACAGCCAGCAGACAGATTCGCAGAACCGGGTCAGTCTGCTTCCTGAAGGAGTACAGATGAATTACAGTGTAGAAGAGGACGTGCTGGTGGTCAACTTTAACAGTCAGTACAGCAGCATGAGCCGCGCCAGGGAATTACTTGTGCGGGCAGGTGTTGTGAAGACTTTCCTTCAGGTTCCGGGGATTAATTCTGTGCGTTTTACAATAGAAAATGAAGATCTGACAGATTCCAGGGGACAGGCTGTGGGAAATATGACTGCAGATACCTTTGCCGAGTTCACAGGAACTGAACCGGATGCCTATTGCAGCAATACCTTTACGCTTTATTTTACTGATAAGAGTGGTCAGAAGCTGGTAAAAGAACAGCGTACTGTGCGGTATAAACGCAGTATCCCCAAAGAGAGAATCGTTCTGGAACAGTTAATGAAGGGACCGCTGGAAAAAGGGCATTACCCCACAATTCCGGAGAATACGGAGGTTCTGAATGTGACCATAGCAGACAGGATCTGCTATGTGGCATTTGACGGAGTATTTTCTTCCTATGCGCTGGATGTATCGGAGAAAATACCGGTATATTCTGTGGTAAATTCGCTGCTGGATGCGCTGGATGCAGACAAAGTGCAGATTACGGTCGGCGGGAAGGACAGGCTGGATACCTTTGGTAAGAAGATGGAGCTGTATCATTTTTATGAAAGAAATGATAAGCTGGTAGTCAAGGAAAAAGAGTGATATTCATAAACGAAGAGGAGGCACAAAAGTGAGGAGACGCCCTGTGTGTATCCTGTGCATGCTTCTGGTTGTTTTTCTGTGTGTGACAGACTGGCTGGGATTTTCCCTGATAAGGGGGAATCCACTGCCACAGTCTGTGCAGACATGGATCAGAAAGCATCCGGAATCCACCATCTGCGGGGAGGTGGTCAAGTGTCGGGAGAATGAAGATTTTCAATCTGTATATCTTAGAAATACTTATCTTATTTACAATTCTGAAAAAGTTTCCATTGATAATATAAAGGTTTATTTAAAACAAAAAAAGAATCATAGCGGTAACAGTGATGTTGATAAACTTCTGGCAGGAAGTCTTGTTCTGGTGTCCGGAAAACTGGAAGAGGTGCAAAGTCCCACGAATCCGGGAGAATTTGACAGTAAAGCATACTATGGCTGCCAGAGGATCTATTATGTGATGAAGAAAGGAAAGATAAAGAAGCAGTCGCAGAGCCATTCTGTATATGGGCAGTTCCTGATCGATATGCAGCAGAAATTTGCAGGTATTCTGGAGAAGACCTGTGGAATGGAAGCTGGAGCGTTTGAAGCAATCGTGCTGGGAGATAAAACAAATCTGGATCCGGAGTTGAAAATGCGTTATCAGATGGCAGGAATTATACATATCCTGGCGATTTCGGGGCTCCATATCAGTCTTCTTGGAATGGGACTGTATAATCTGCTGAAAAAAATCGGTCTGGGTATCTGGCCGGCAGGCCTGCTGGCGCTGGTGATCATGCTTCAGTATGGGATGATGACAGGAGGGACTGTTTCAACTATGCGGGCAGTATGTATGTTTTTACTTTCTGTAGGTGCAAAGATCGCAGGACGGATTTATGATATGCCTACAGGAATGGCGGCTGCGGCGATCCTGATCCTTATGGAAAATCCGGCGTATCTGCTTGATGGAGGTTTTCTGCTGTCTTTTGGATCGGTGATTGGGATTGGCTGTGTCTGGCCGTTAGTGCAGGAGGGGATGGATGTATTAAACCGGAAAAAACGAAGTAAGGTTAATGAGAAGGGAAAAATCAGAAATAAACTTCTGATGTCATTTCTGGCATCCGGAGTTGTGCAGCTTACCACACTTCCCATAGTGCTGTGGCTTTACGGAGAAGTGTCGGTGCTGGGGATTTTTCTGAATCTGCTGGTGCTTCCTACTGTGGGGATTGTACTGGGAAGCGGAACTGCCGGTGCATTACTTGGATTAGTCACTGTCAGAGGAGCGTTTCTGGCTGTTGTTCCGGGCAGGATTATTCTGAGAGGATATGAGTTTCTGACAGTGCTGTTGGGGCGACTTTCGTTTTGTACATGGATTGGCGGAAAGCCGGAAGTGTGGCAGATCGTTGGATATTATCTGGTTCTGGCAGCAGCGGTGTGGATGTACAGAGCGGGTGTGATGAAAAGTGAAAATGGTAAGATCTTTGCGTGGAAAATCCGGGCTGTATATGCAGGTATGGTATGCTTTGCAATTCTGCTGATCAGTTACAGACCGCATGAAGATTTCCGTATCGCCTGTCTGGATGTGGGACAGGGAGACGGAATTGTGGTGGAAATAGAAAACAGATGGAATATCCTGATCGACGGGGGCAGTACGAATAAGAATGAACTGGGAAAATATCAGCTGCTCCCATACTTGAAGAGCAGAGGGATTTCCAGACTGGACGGAATTTATGTTTCCCACACAGATGAAGATCATATCAGCGGGGTGCGGGAACTTCTGGAATTTGTTGAGAAAGATCTGACTTCTCTGCGCATAGAGAATCTGATCCTGCCCAAATGGAGCGATATTCAGGAGAATAAAAATTATCGGGAGCTGACAGAGCTGGCAGAGTCAGCGGGAGTCCGGGTGCTTACTGTGAAAGCAGGAGATGAGATCAGATATGGAACTGTCAGACTGAAGGTTCTGTGGCCGGAGTCCACAGCATCAGGGAAGGAAGTAAATGAAGATGCGATGGTTCTGGAAATGATAAGCAAAGATTTCAAAGGGCTTTTTACCGGAGATATCGGGATGGTGACAGAAGAAAAACTGATACAGAATGGGTGTCTTGAAGATGTGGACTTCCTGAAAACTGCTCATCACGGTTCCAGATATTCTACAGGAGCAGAGTTTCTGGAAATCGTCAGACCGGAACTGGCTGTTGTTTCCTGTTCTGCAACAAACACATACGGGCATCCGTCGCCGGATACGCTGGAACGGCTGAAGAAGAGTGGAAGCAGAGTGCTGATCACCAGAGACTGTGGGGCGGTTACAATAGTCAATGGAAAATCTGTTTCTGCCTTTAACCGAATCAAGTAAGACCCCTGTGGAGATGTGAAAAGCAATAAGCAGTAGGATTTTCAAAGTGGTTACGTTCACAGTAACTCAAAGCAAACAATGTTGTCATAATTATATACAGGTGTCTTGACACCTGTATATCCGGGGAGTATAATTGCACAGACAAACGAAAATCAGGCATGATGTGAGGAAAGAAAGATGAAAGAACATTATGATGTCATTATTGTGGGAACAGGGGCAGCCGGACTGTACTGTGCACTGAACCTTCCGGAGAAAATGAAAATCCTGCTTATCACCAAGCAGGAGGCAGACCAGTCAGATTCATTCCTGGCACAGGGCGGAATCTGTATGCTGCGCGGCGAAGATGACTATGAAAACTATTTTGAAGATACCATGCGGGCAGGACATTATGAGAATAATAAACGGGCAGTAGATCTGATGATCCGCAGCTCCAATGATATTATCAGAGATCTTCTGCGTTATCATGTGGATTTTGCAAGGGATGGTCTGGGAAATCTGGCATTTACCAGAGAGGGAGCACATTCCCAGCCAAGAATTCTTTTTCATGAGGATATTACAGGAAAAGAAATCACACAGACTCTCTTAACTGCTGCAAAAATAAAAGAAAATATTGAAATTTGTGAATATATGACTATGGTAGACCTGATCTCCAAAGACAATACAGTCTGCGGAATCATTGCAATGGACCGGAATGACCAGGCATTTCCTGTTTATTCTCAGTATGTGGTTCTTGCCTGCGGCGGAATCGGCGGGCTTTTTAAAAACTCTACCAACTTTTCGCATATTGCGGGAGATGGTGTGGGAATTGCAATGAAGCACCATGTGGAAATGGAAAATCTGGACTATATCCAGATTCATCCGACAACTCTCTATTCAAAGAAACCCGGACGGCGTTTCCTGGTTTCAGAATCAGTCAGAGGAGAAGGTGCTCTTCTGTATGATAAGAACGGACAGCGTTTTACAAACGAATTACAGCCGAGAGATCTGCTGAGCCAGAAGATTTTTGCTCAGATGGAAAAGGATGGAACAGAGTTTGTATGGGAAGATATGCGCCCTCTGGGAGAGAAAACAATTCTGGAACATTTTCCTCATATTTATGAACAATGCGTGGAAGAAGGTTTTGATCCGAGAAAAGAGCCAATCCCGGTTGTTCCGGCACAGCATTATTTTATGGGTGGAATCAAGGTAAATCTGGGAAGCAAAACTTCCATGAAGGGACTTTATGCCTGTGGAGAGACAAGCTGTAATGGCGTCCATGGAAGAAACCGTCTGGCAAGTAATTCTCTTCTGGAATCTCTGGTCTTTGCAAGAAAGGCTGCAGATGATATGATATTTGGACAGACACCGGAATATGTGCGGGCAGATGCAATTGATATGAATATGTATGAAAGCAGAGAAGAACTGCTTAATGCCTGCCACGAAACCGTATTAAAAGAAATTGAAAGGATGAAAAAGAGTCATGAATAGTATTACAATGAAAATGCAGGCAGACAAGCTGATCCGTATGGCACTTCAGGAGGACATTACCAGTGAGGATGTTTCCACGAATGCAGTGATGCGAAGCGCAGTAAAAGGAACCGTAGATCTGATCGCAAAGGAAGACGGAATCATTGCCGGACTGGATGTATATGCGAGAGTATTCCAGATTCTGGATGAGAAAACAGAGATCAGTTTCAACTTTAAAGACGGTGAGGCAGTAAAGAAGGGCGATCTTCTTGGAACAGTAACAGGAGATATCCGGGTGCTTCTTTCCGGAGAGAGAGTTGCCCTGAATTATCTCCAGAGAATGAGTGGTATCGCTACTTATACAAAACAGGTTTCAAAGCTTCTGGAAGGAAGTAAGGTAACACTTCTGGACACCAGAAAGACAACTCCGAACTGTCGTGTTTTTGAAAAATATGCTGTACGTATAGGCGGCGGATGCAACCACAGATATAATCTTTCTGACGGAGTACTGCTTAAGGATAATCATATCGGAGCAGCCGGAAGCGTAGCGAAAGCAGTGGCCATGGCAAAAGAATATGCACCATTTGTCCGTAAGATCGAGATTGAAGTAGAGACTATGGAACAGGTAAAAGAAGCAGTAGAAGCAGGAGCAGATATCATTATGCTTGACAATATGACACCGGAAATGATGAAAGAAGCAGTAGAGCTTATCGCAGGCCGGGCACAGACAGAATGCTCCGGAAATATCACAAAGGAAAATATCGCCAAAATCCTGGAAACAGGTGTGGATTTTGTTTCCAGCGGTGCACTGACACATTCTGCTCCAATCCTTGACATTTCCATGAAGAATCTTCATGCAATATAATAACATGGCAGCGAAGCTGTTTTGCAGCGGATAATTTGCTATAGGATTATATCGTGGAGAAAGGATGGGAAAGTATGAATACTGCTCAGAGAAGAACTGAAATTTTAAAGCTCCTTCAGCAGGCAGAAAAACCTGTGGCTGCCAGGGCGATGGCATCACAGTTCGGAGTAAGCAGACAGGTGATCGTGCAGGATATGGCTGTGATACGTGCATCTACACCGGGAATCCTGTCAACGACCAGAGGATATGTGTTGCAGCAGGATAAAGATATTGCATGCACCAGGGAATTTAAAGTACGCCATGGGCAGGAGCATGCAGCGGAGGAACTGAATCTGATCGTGGACTGTGGCGGGCGGGTGAAAAATATCAGCATCAGCCACAGGGTTTATGGCCGTGTCACTGCAGAAATGGATATTCGTTCCAGACAGGATGTGAATGAATTTGTCCAGGCGATCAACAACAGCCATTCCAGTGTATTAAGCAGTGCTACTTCCGGGTATCACTATCATCTGATAGAAGCATCCAGCCAGGAAAGGCTGGATCTGATCGGAGAACAGTTAAAGAAAGCAGGTTTCCTTGCACCACTTCAGCCCTGGGAAAAGGAAAAACATCATAATATATAAGTAAGAAGGGATTCAGAAGATGACAATAGCAGAAATTCAGCAGGAAATCCTGCGAATGAAAAAAGAACAGGATATCTGTATTCTTGCACACGCATATCAGGGTCAGGAGATTCTGGAAGTAGCAGACTATACGGGAGATTCCTATGGCCTGAGTGTACAGGCGTCCAAAAGAGACTGCAGCGGTGTGATTATGTGCGGCGTTCGTTTTATGGCAGAAACCTGCAAGATTTTAAGCCCGAAGAAGAGAGTATGGCTTGCTAATCCTGTAGCCGGATGTCCCATGGCAGAGCAGTTGGATCTGGAAGGTCTGCGTGAATTAAAAGCACAGTATCCGGATTATGCAGTTGTCGCCTATATTAATACAACTTCAGAACTGAAAACAGAATGTGACGTATGCGTTACGTCCTCATCAGCAGTTGAAATCTGCAAAAAGCTGGAGCAGGATAAGATTTTATTTATTCCGGATCCGAACCTGGGACATTATGTGGCAGAGAAGCTCCCGGAGAAAACTTTTGCATTTTACAAGGGCGGATGTCCGAGACATATCGTGGTCAGTGCAAAAGATGTAGAAAAAGCCCGCGCAACGCATCCGGATGCACTTTTCCTGGTACACCCGGAATGCCGTCAGGAAGTAGTAGAGCAGGCTGATTATGTAGGCTCCACCACAGGAATCATGGAATTTGCAAAGAAATCTGAACATAAAGAATTTATCATCGGAACAGAAAACAGCATTGTAGAGCATCTTCAGTTTGAATGTCCTGATAAGAAATTTTACCCGGTTGCAGTACAGCTTACATGCATGAATATGAAGGTTACCACCTTAATGGACATCTACAACTGCCTGAAAGGACAGGGCGGGGAAGAAATCTTCCTTCCGGAAAATATCATGGAAGGCGCCGGAAGATGCATTCACAGAATGGTGGAGCTGGGCGGCTGAATAATAATCTGAAATTTTCTGCTGGCTATTATGTCATGGAATTGATACAATAAAAGTAACGTTACTGAGAACAGTAACAAAGTAACTGCTCTGCAGTCTGATATCTTGGTATCTGTGAATAGAACAACAGATTGCTGAACAGTTACAGACAAAACAGCCTCAGGAGTAGAAAATTGAAAAACATACAGGCAGACATTAAATCAGGAAATTTTAAACAGGTGTATCTTCTCTATGGAGAGGAAGCATATCTGAAACAACAGTATAAACAGAATCTGGTAAAGGCACTGAATCCGGATGGGGATACTATGAACTTCAATCACTATGAAGGCAAGGGGATTGATGTAAAACAGTTGATCGACCTCTGTGAAACCATGCCATTTTTCGCAGAGCGCAGAGTTGTTTTGCTGGAAGATACAGGTTTTTTCAAAAATAAGTGTGAGGAACTGGCAGATTATATGAAAGAGCTGCCGGACTATCTGTATCTGGTTTTTGCAGAAACGGAAGTAGACAAGAGAAACCGCATGTACAAAGCAGTAAAAGCCTGCGGAAGTATTGCGGAATTTATCAGACAAGATGAAAAAACTCTGATGCGCTGGGCAGCAGGGATCCTGGGGAAAGCCGGAAAAAAGATCACCCAGAGAGATATGGAACTTCTGCTGACCAAAACAGGAACTGATATGGGGAATCTCAGGATGGAGATGGAGAAGCTTATCAGTTATACAGAAGGCAGGGATGTGGTGACTGCAGAGGATATTGAAGAAATCTGCACCACCCAGACAACCAACAGAATTTTTGATATGGTGCGTGCAGTAACAGAGAAAAATCAGAAGCGTGCACTGGAACTTTATTATGATCTGCTGACATTGAAAGAGCCACCGATGAGGATCCTGTTTCTTCTTGCGAAGCAGTATCGCCAGCTGCTGTTGGCAAAACAGTTTGCGGCAGCAGGACTTGCGCAGACGGAGATAGCCTCAAAACTGGGAGTGCCCGGGTTTGTTGTGAGAAACATTACAACATGTGCCAGAGCTTACACCATATCTGAACTGGAACAGGCAGTAAAAGATTTTGTGGATGCGGAAGAATCAGTAAAAACAGGGCGCCTGGAAGATAAGCTGAGCGTAGAATTACTGATCATTAAGTACAGCAGTAAAGTAAAATAAGAAAAACGGTAACTGCCGGATATTCTGGCAGTTACAAAAGATAATAACAAAAAAGACAGCCACATGACGGTGATGGCTGTCCTTTTTAATCATAAGCTTATAATTAAAAATTCAATCTATAATTAGTCAATGCTGTTAACAGCTTTAGCTAAACGGGCAACTTTTCTTGCACAGTTGTTTTTATGATAAACACCTTTGGATGTAGCTTTGCTGATTGTGGAAACAGCATCCTTTAATGCTACTTCTGCAGCTGCCTTATCTTTATTTGCTACTGCTGCTTCAACTTTCTTCATAGAAGTTTTAACTGCAGATTTGATTGCTTTGTTTCTTGCTGCTTTAGTTCTGTTTACTAAAATTCTTTTCTTAGCAGATTTAATGTTAGCCAATTCGTACACCTCCAATTTAATTCGATAAAATATTATTATACTCCTGTCATAGAAACAGACACGGGCGCTCCTATGAACATGCTTATATATATTATCTCAAATAATCTTCCTTGTCAATACATATTTCCATAAAAAAAGCTAAAAATAGATATAAAAGATTGTTATAAGAACGGAGCAAACAGTAACAAATATTGAATGAAGTACGGAGGGAAAAGAGATGTTGGATAATTACGGAATAAGAACAGACCTGGCGCTGGAGGCAACCGAACGGTTTACAGAGGAAAACGTAGAAGTCCGGGGAGTGGAGATCCACGAAGATTATAACGAAGAGAAAGATATCCGTACCACTGTGGTAAAGATCACCACAGAAAACGGTGCCCGGACAATGGGACGGCCCCAGGGAAGCTATATTACGATAGAAGCTCCGGGGCTTTCTGTACATGATGAGGATTATCACAGAGAAATTTCCATGGAAATCGCCCGTCATTTACAGAATGTGATCAATCTGGAGCGTGAGCTGTCCATTCTGGTAGTAGGTCTGGGAAATTCAGCGATCACAGCCGATTCCCTGGGGCCTCATGTGGTAGAAAATCTTCATATAACGAGACATATGATAAGAGAGTATGGCCTGCAGAGTCTTGGAAAAGAAAAAATGCACCGTATCAGCGGAATTATCCCGGGAGTAATGGCGCAGACAGGGATGGAGACATCTGAAATCATACAGGGAATCGTGGCAGAGACAAAGCCGGACATAGTGATTGCCATTGATGCGCTGGCAGCAAGAAGCACCAGACGCCTGAACCGTACAATTCAGATCACAGATACAGGAATCAACCCGGGTTCCGGTGTAGGCAATCACAGAGTGGGGCTTACAGAAGAAAATCTGCAGGTAAAAGTGATCGGGATTGGAGTACCCACCGTAGTAGATGCGGCAACTATTGTCCATGATTCCATGGCACATCTTCTGGAAGCGCTGGAAGAGGCAGAACAGAAAGAATTTCTGGAAGAAATGATATCTCCTCATCTTCACACCATGTTTGTAACTCCCAAAGATGTGGATGAGACAGTAAAATACCTGAGCTTCACAATCTCAGAAGGACTGAACATGGCGTTTGAGGAAATAGGCGGCTGACCGGAAAATTGTTCCGTCAGTGTGAACAGGGTATAAATGGGAAAACATGGACATAGGATAAGTCAAGAGGTGATCCATGTGACAAACGTTCAGAAAGCGTTCTGCATTCTGCTTAGCATGTGCTTTTTTGCCACTCTGGCAGTATTGCCGGGGACATTTTTTACAGGAGAAAATGTGTACAGGCATCTGCCTCTGTACCGCTTTCTGGAAAAAAGAGCTCATACGAGTTCCTGTGAAGATCTTGAAACCTATAAAAAAATAGCAGGAGAAAACGGAAAATATCTGGGAGAGCGTGCACAGTCCGAACAATTGCTGGCAGAAAAAGGTGAATCTGAAGAATTACAGATACCAGAATCTACACCGGTACCGGAAGAAACAGCAATCCCCTCAAAAACAGTAAAATCAGCGAAAATATCAGAGTCAGCGAAAATATCAGAATCAGAACAAACTTCAAAAAAATCAGACAAGACACCTAAACCGAAAAAGATAACTGCGTCACCGGAAAATCATGAAACGGACAAATCACAGAAGCCGCAAGAGTCAACAGCGCAGAATGACCAAAATATTCAGAACAGCACAGAAACCATTGCTGCTGCAGTTCCTCATCCAATAATCGACCTGTCCCCCGAAAAACTGGCAGATTATAATTATCTTCTGGGACAATTCTATATCGTAGATTCCAACACAGAAGCAGATGCCGTACAGATCAATGCCGAAGATTTTCTGAAACAGGACTTAAAAATCACCAAAGAAACCGATACTCCTCAGATCCTGATCTATCACAGCCATTCTCAGGAAACCTTCGCAGATTCCAGAGAAGGAGAAGAATCCGACACGATTGTAGGAGTAGGAGATTATCTGACACAGCTTCTCACAGAAAACTACAGTTATCAGGTAGTCCATCTCAAAGAGCAGTTCGACATGGCAGGAGGTGAACTGGACCGCAGCGCCGCTTACGATTATGCCCGCGATTATCTGGAACCTTATCTTCAGGAAAACCCGGATATCCAGGTGATCATAGACCTACACCGGGACGGCATCCCCGAAGACCGCCATCTTGTAACAGAAATCAATGGAAAACCCACAGCCCAGATCCTTTTTTACAATGGACTGAGTTATACGACATCCAAAGGTTCCCTGGACTATCTGCCAAATCCCTACATACAGCAAAACCTGGCATTTTCCTTCCAGCTGGAATATCAGGCAGCCCAATACTATCCTCAATTTTACCGGGGAATTTACCTTGCAGGTTACCGCTACAATCTCCACCTCCGTCCCCGCTCCCTTCTTCTGGAAGCCGGAGCCCAGACCAACACTGTCCAGGAAGTAAAAAATGCCATGGAACCATTTGCCGACATCTTAGACAAGGTACTGCAGGGCTGAATTCCAATTACTAGTACATCGTTTTCGAAATAACTATACCACTCACTTGTCTGCGAATCCGATTG
>OHZB01000397.1_pt1 | contig 13026 bp, 10 predicted proteins | sample 1580351 | NCBI WGS metagenome assembly OHZB01 (sample SAMEA3882512, study PRJEB24775) | human gut metagenome | biome: human-associated habitat; feature: intestine environment; material: feces | place: Netherlands | collected 2009/2010 | reverse complement strand
TACACCATCTTTAAATTTTGCCTTATAAACTAACGTAGCTGTTTTATCTTTAAGCAATTCACCTACAGTTACTTCATAACCATTTCCTGTTACAGCAAACTTTCCCGACGTTGGTGTTCCGCCATCAACGGTAAGTGTATACTCATTTCCTTGTGAATCTTTCACAAGCTCCAAGTCACTTCCCAGCTTATCAATAATTTTAACGTCAGTTGCATTTCCATTTTCTGCTTTAGTTATAATTGTATATGTTATTTCTCCAGTTTTTTCATCATATGATGCACTTTTTTCTGTATAAAGGTTTACATCTCTATTAACATGAATCTCTTTTTCAATTGTTGTTCCTGGTACAGTTATTTTTACCACTTCGTCAGTAACCGTATTTTTTATTTCTGCTGAAAACGCGAAATTTCCCTTTACAAGACCTTTATCAGCCTGCTGCATAAACTCATCTGTAAAGACAACTGAAACATCTCCTGCATCATTAATAGTATAATCTCCCACAACAGTCTTATTATCATCCGCATATAATTTTCCACTTGCCGGCCAATTTGTCAAATTATTAGGCATAGAAAAAGTCATATTTTTCTGAATGTGTTTTCCCTGATTAACAAGCTCTGAAGTTTCGGCAAATGAAATAGTAAAGTCATATCTCGCAGAAGGACTGATTTTATCATTTGATGAAATTTCTTTTCCATCGACTTTAATTGTCATTCCTGTTATAAAATCGGACAATTTACTACTTCCAGTTTGTACCGCTACATTTTGTACTGTCGTCACGCCACCCACAATTGAAAAACTATCCTGTGAAAAACCCATAGAAGTGATCTCACCGTCTGCGTTTGTGTTTACGTATTTAGTTACGACTTCGGCCTGTCCATCATTGTCCAGGTGGACAACATCTTTATTTACGACGTCACCGTCAACAGTGCTTTTCTGAATCTGTTTGAAGCTCATATCTACTTTTACATTTCCGCTTTCAGGTTCAATTCTGCTTCCATCAGCAGTCAGGAAATATACGTCGTAAAGTACATACTCAGCTTCCGTATTCTCAGCGTCCAGTCCCAACTGGCTGCTCAGCTGGCTGTTGAATGCAGCTACTGCAGCATTGTAGCGATCGGTGCCAGGTGCGATGTAGTCAGCTTTGATTTCTGCATTCTGTGGAAGTTTTGCATCTTCCGGAGCTGTTGCTGTAATCACTACACGATTGTCTTCGTATCTGAAAGAAGTCTTCGGTGCTTCTGTCGGAGTCGGAGTCGGTGTCTCACTTGGGGACGCGCTGACTTCTGGTGTAGGAGTTGCAGTTGCCTCGGCAGCTGGTGTTGCTGTAGCTTCCGGTGCTGCAGGTACTTCCGTCACTTCTGCAGGTGCCTCTGTGGGCTCTGTTGCAGGTGCTTCTGTCGGAGCTGCTGCAGGCGCCTCTGTTGGCTGCTCCGCAGGTGCTTCTGTTGGCTGCTCTGCAGGTGCTTCCGTTGGCTGCTCTGCTGGCGCTTCTGTTGGCTGCTCGGCAGGTGCTTCCGTTGGCTCCTGAGCTTGTTCCGCAGCAGGAGTTTCCTGCACTTGCTGAGGTTCTTCCTGTTTCTCAGCAACCGGTTCCGCTCCCTCTGTTGCGTATGTTTCTGCTTCGTTTTCAGACGGAGTCGGTGTTGCCGTCGCGTCCTCAACGTAGGTATCGTCTGTTGCCAGAACAGTCAGACTGGACTGCTGGAATATCATAGATACCGCCAGAAGTATGGCAAAAAACGATTTCAGCCTTGAATTCTTTTTCATGTTACAACCTCCTTTTTAAGATCGGGTTTTCCTTTTTTCAGTGTGGTTTTGCAGGCAGAACCAGCCCCAAACCCATTTTCATCATCATATCACACTGATTTTAAAGGAGCAATAATTTATGATCACCTGAAAAATCCCTGTTTTCTGCTGTTTCACTAAGAAACCGGGCACGAATCGGTCTTTTTTTCGTATTTTTATAGTGTGTATTTTAGTGTACTGTCGCTATTTTTGACTTTTTATTGAAAAAAACACACAATTTCTTATTTTTTCTGTTTTCACAGGACAAAAAAACTACATGTTTACTCCATTTTCCCCTGTCTGAATTTCAGCATTTTGCACAATTTCACTCCCTGTTTTCTAAACTATATTCGCTCCAATTTTCGTATTTACTCATGGTGTATCTTGATGTACGCTCTTTCGTGTGCTATAATAAGTGCAAGAAAACCAATGCACTTATACAATTGACAAACAAGGAATACGCATGACAAACAAGGAATACGCACCATCTTCATTTTCAAATGATAAAGCATACAGGAGGACCCCCTATGTTTCTCAAAAAGACCCCTAAGGCAAAAGGAACTTACCTTGCAATCACCGAATCCTACTACGATAAAGAGAAGAAAGCCACTCGTCAGAAGACCATTATGGGGTTGGGATATCTGGAAGATTTAAAGAAGGATTACCCGGATCCCATCAGCCATTTCGAGAAGGTTGTGGCCGATATGAACCAGGAACGAGAAGCCAAAAAGAACTCTGTGGTATATGTTGACCTTACTACTGCTCTCTCACCGGGAGAACACTCTCTGAAAAATGTAGGCTACGGCATTCTGAAATACCTTTATAAGGAGCTTCAGCTGGACATTTTCTGGCGTACCAGGACCTGGAATCTATCTCTCCCCTATAATATAGAAGAGCTTTTCCGATATATGGTCATTTCCTGTGCGCTTTACCCAAATTGCACCTGGAATGAAGCTATTGAAAAAGGAATCTACTTCGAAGAATCCGGAAGCATCTCAGACGAAGACCTGGATTCTGCCTTTCATGTTATTGTAAAACTGCAAAAAGATCTGCAGAAGTGGATTTATGAGCATTCCGGCAGCATCCTTTCCAGAGATACCACTTCTGCTTTTTTGGATCACACCAGCTATAATTTTTCCATTCCGGGAAGCATGCCCTCTGACACGCAGCCCAATGCCAAACGTACAGATTCCACCCTTCACCTGGATCTTCTCACGGACAGAAATGGAATTCCCATTGCATATGACCTGTCTACCAGTGGTACTGTGTTGAACCAGTCTGTTTTTAATGCCGTAAAGCAATTAAAGAGAGAGAATCCCAGAACCCGTTTTTATAATACTGCACCTGCACGTCCGGAGGAGGAGCCTTTTATTTGCAATGGAGTTCCGGCAGACGGATATATTTATGGTCTGCCTGTACATACTGCGAATGCAGAATTTAAGGATTGGGTACTGAAGGATGGTTATCAGGAAATGAAAATTCTGAATGAAAAGCATCAGACTATCCCTCTTCTTTATAAAGAGCGGATTTTTGAGGATAGGGAAAAACAATTTGTATACTACCATGAGCTTCAGGCCAGACAGCAGCGCCTTGCCAGGGAGTCTTCCGGAAGGCGTACCGGATTGAAGCTGGACGGATATACTGCCATTGCTACTGATAATCTGGAGGTGGATAATCTTGCCCCTTATCGTCTTTTCAGCGGACTTCGTCATATGGAGAAAATTTTCCTTGATTCCAAAAGCCAGTATGACTCCTCTGCTACCTTCATCTGGACACCGGATAAGATCAATGCCCATTTTGTGATTGGGTTTGTGTCCTTTACTTTAATGCGTATGCTGCAGGCGAAGCTTGATTTCCAGTTTTCCATGGAACAGATTGGGATTTCTTTGCAGCGGTATAATTGTGTACAGATTGCAGGTAATATTTATCAGTTTACCTATTATGATGTGATTCTGGATGCATGTGAGAAGGCGCTGGAACTGGAGCTGCATAATAAATACCGCAGCCAGCTCCAGATTCGGAGACTGCTGCGGTATTAAGGACTTTATAATTTTATATCTTTTTATACATGTCAGGCTTTTTCGCCTGACATGTTATCTGTCTGCTCCCAGGCTTCCCTCTCCTGGAAAATGCAGTTCGTACATTTCCCGGGCGGCGCGGGTGACGATTCCAAGCTCTTCTTCCATCTTCAATGTCTGCGGAAGCACCACGGCAGTATCATAAATATCCGCTTTCAGCTTGTCCTTGGCACGCTCACTGCTCATTTTCATAATTCCAAACAGCGTGCTGTTATAAGCCTTATCAGACTCACTAAGCTCCATATAAGTCTTCACCATATGGCAGCACTCCCTGTAAAGAAGCTCTTCATAATCCTTACCCTTGGCGCAGATTTCCTGGAATTTCATTTTATTCAGCTGTTTCATGATCTCCTTACGTCCGCCGCGGACTCCCATAAAGCGCTTGCCGCTGTCTTTATTAAACTCCATCAGCATCCACAGTGCGATCAAACCGTCAGCCCGGGTATCACCGCCAAGCTCAGACGGATCCTGATAACGGATGTCCCAAAGCTCCCTGCGGATCTGATTCAGCTCTGGCTCCTCTCCTGCCTCAATGGACATATTCAAAAGTGCCAGACGTCTGGCCGGGTCCGATTCTCTGTAGTATTGTGTAATAGTCGGGGTATCCATAGTATTCTCCTTTATACTTCTTCGTAGGTCAGCTCGGTCTCAGCCATATTAAGAGCTTCCTCGATTACTTTATCCATATCCATATAGCGGTACATGCCCAGTCGTCCGCCGAAGAGTACATTCTTCTCTTCTAATGCACGGCGCTCGTACTTGTCAAAGAGCTCGTCATTCTTCGGATCATTAATGGGATAATACGGCTCTTTTCCCTTCTCCCATGCTGCCGGATATTCTCTTGTGATAACAGTCTTCGGCTGTGTCCCAAATTCGAAGTGCTTATGCTCAATAATACGGGTATATGGCACCTCATAATCGGTATAGTTCACAACCGCATTTCCCTGATAGTTCCCCATATCAAGCACTTCTGTCTCAAAACGCAGGGAACGGTACTCCAGCTCACCATAGCAGTAATCGTAAAATTCATCGATCATACCGGTAAAAAGGATCTTATCTGCCTGTGCAGTGAGCTCTTCTCTGTTTGCAAAGAAATCCGTCTTCAGGCAAACCTGGACACCCTCCAGAAGCTTCTTGATAATACGGGTATAGCCGCCCTTCGGAATACCCTGATAGGGATCCTTAAAATAGTTATTATCATAGGTATAACGAAGAGGAAGTCTCTTGATAATAAAGGACGGAAGGTCCTTACACTCTCTTCCCCACTGCTTGCGGGTATAGCCCTCTACCAGCTTCTCATACACATCCTGTCCCACCAGCGCCAGTGCCTGCTCTTCCAGGTTCTTCGGGTGTGTGATGTGCATGCGGCTGATCTGCTCCTGAATCTTCGCCTTCGCCTCTGCCGGAGTCCGAACTCCCCAGAGCTGGTGGAATGTATTCATATTAAACGGAAGATTATACAGTTCATCCTTATACACAGCAATAGGTGAATTTACAAAGTGGTTAAATTCTGTAAACTGGTTCACATAGTCCCAGATTTCCTTCTTAGAGGTATGGAAAATATGTGCGCCATACTTGTGGACCTGGATGCCTTCTACTTCCTCTGTGTAAATATTACCGCCGATATGATCACGCTTGTCGATCACCAGGCAGGTCTTGCCCTTCTTAGTAGCTTCGTGAGCGAATACAGCTCCAAAAAGTCCGGCTCCTACAATTAAATAATCATATTTTTTCATCTTGTGTTGCCCCTTTCTGTTATGGGAATGCAGATTTATTACGTCCGTTTTCTGCCAGACACTGATATACAATGTCTTTCATTCCCGGATAAAGATGTTATTATTATAACAAATTTTCAGAAAAAAAGGTAGCCCTTTCCATATAAGGACTACCTTTTTTATAAAACTTTCTTAATGGTCGCATCGCAACCTATAACACGCATCACGATGCACAACGATCATGCAACTGCATTATTTCGCAGCAACTCTGTCAAACTCATCTGTGATTTCTTTGGATGGAGCCTTCGTCACAAGGCTGACGATCACGATCATCACCAGACTGAGCAGGAAACCAACTGCCAGGGAATAAAGTCCTGTATAGGTTCCCAGTGTCTGTCCTCCGACTAACGGAATATAGTCCCAGATAATAACAGTAAGTCCGCCAGTCACCATACCTGCAATGGCACCTGGAAGATTGGTTCTTCTCCAGAACAGGGACATTACCACGATCGGTCCAAATGCGGAACCAAGTCCTGCCCATGCATTGGAAACCAGTCCCATAATACTGCTGTCCGGATTCCATGCAATGACAAATGCGATCACTGCGATCACAATAACCGTGATGCGGCTTACTTTCAGAATTTCCTCTGTGTCAGCATCCTTCTTGATAAAGCTGTGATACAGATCCTCAGATACTGCAGAAGCAGTTACCAGAAGCTGGGAATCCGCTGTGGACATGATCGCTGCAAGGATTCCGCAGAGGAATAGTCCGCCGATAAAGGGAAGCGCAAGCTCTGAGGTAAACACCTTGCGGATCATCTCAATAAATACGCTCTCAGAAGAAGCGGCTCCGTTCTCCCCAAGAATAACAGGAAGCAGATAAGCTCTTCCGATCACAGCGATTGCAAATGCAGCTGTCAGGGAAAGAAGATCCCATACAATGGCAATCGCCCAGGATTTCTTCAGTTCCTTCTCGTTCTTAACTGCCATAAATCTTACCAGTACGTGAGGCATTCCACAGTATCCAAAGCCCCATGCCAGCTGGGAAAAGATCTCTATAAAAGTATATGGTCTGTCTCCATTCATAAACGGGTTCAGATAAGCACCTGCACCGCCGGTCACGCCGCTCTGGGAGATCAGGTCTGTAAGATTGCCTGGAAGCAGGAAATACGCCACCAGCGGAACTACAAGCAGTCCGATAAGCATCAGGGTTCCCTGTACAAAGTCTGTTACACAGACCGCCATAAAGCCGCCCATGAAGGTGTAGCAAAGAATAACTGCAGCTCCAATGGCAAGTGCTATGTGATAATCAAGTCCAAATACGGTATTGAACAGCTTACCGCCTGCTGCCAGCGCAGAAGCTGTATACACCAGGAAAAAGATTACGATTACCACTGATGAGATCAGAAGCAGGATCTTTTTCTTATCACGGTAGCGGTTCTCGAAAAATGCCGGGATAGTCATGGAATTGTTTGCTGCGATGGTGTATTTACGAAGTCTTCCGGAAATACAAACCCAATTGAGAACAGTTCCGATAAAAAGTCCTACCGCGATCCAGATCTGTCCGGATCCAAAAGAATAAATGGCTCCGGGAAGACCCATCAGAAGCCATCCGCTCATATCAGAAGCCTGTGCAGAAAGGGCTGCCACCCATCCGTTCAGTCCTCGTCCTCCAAGGAAATAATCCTCTGAGCTGGAGGTCTTTTTCATGTAAACCGCGCCGATGACGATCATCATGGCAAGGTAAAACACAAAAGCAATCAGAATTATCACTGTTGTACCACTCAATTTTTTCTCCTCCTCTGTTATAAAATCTGCCGTCTCCAAATCATCCAGACAGCAAAATAACATATTTCATACTTTACCACAGAAGAGTATGAAAGTGCAAGTGATATTATATATTTTTTTGAAAGTATGCGTTTTATAAACACAGAATATGAAACTACTTATCCTTCCCTTTCAGATAAACATGCTTAATATACCACAAAGCCTTTTCTTCCCCTTTGTCATTGAGTATCCGAAGCAGCCCCTCTAACTCTTTTTTGGTCTGGGGATGTACAAACCACAGCTTCGGCTTGCTTTTCAGAAAATATTCCAGCGGCTTGTGATTGTCATATGCGTCCCCAAGATACGTCCTGGAGGCACTGATCCTGTCCATCACCATCTCTGCCACATATCTGCGGGGCATTTTCGCCCCCATGATCACATGCTCCGGATCATTTATGGAATAATCCACCCAATGCTCATAATGATGCTTATTGCGCCCTTTATGATGGAGCCAGGCGGTAGACACGCCAGTATCCTCACGTTCTGCGTTATTTGGGCTTCTGTTTCCCTGATAATATTTGCAGCCCACCAGAAATTCCGATGGAGTATATTTGGAAAGGTCATGGAGAAGCCCCTGCTTGTAAAGTCCGATTCGGAAGCAATAGTGCATGACCATCAGCTTATGCTTTGTGATTGTTTTAAAGTGAAGCCATGGATGCATTGTCGCCGGACCTCCTTTCCTTATTCTCAGCTTCTGTCACAGTATTGTCTGAAGCTGCAGTTTTCTTCGCTTCTGCGCCTGGCAGTTTTTCATTCTTTTTTCCTTTGCCAGTATGCTTTCTTTCAGGCTCCGGTTTCTTCACACCCTGAAGTACAACCACTGTACGCGGTCCCACCTCCACGGCTCTTTCATAAACCTGGCCATTTTCCCCATAAAATCCGTCACAGGTCAGATCTCCGGTATCCATCACTTTCTTCCACTCCATCCCCTCTGGCAAATTGGGAAGGGCAATATTCCTGGTTTCCCAGTGAAAATTATAGCCTGTATAAAGGAAATCATCCTCACTTCCGTCCGGCAGCTTTGCATATGCCCCGCACAGCATCACGCCGATCATGCGGCTGGTATTTTCCATGTTGCAGAACCATGCACGTTCCCCATGAAAAGACATATCCGGAAATCCCTTGCCCAGGTAATCTGCTTCTTTCATGCTCTCACTCATATGAAGGACAGGATGAGCCTTCCGAAGTGCAACTGCCTTTTTTACAAAGGCAAGCATGCTGGCATTTCTTCGCAGTCCCCGCCAGTCAATCCAGCCAATGGAATTGTCCTGGCAGTAAGCATTATTGTTTCCTTCCTGGGAATTGCCGATCTCATCACCGCCATAGATCATGGGCACTCCCTGGGAAAACAGCATCATAGCAAAAGCAGCACGCATCTGGCGCTCCCTCATCTGACGGATCCACTGCTTCCGGCTTGGTCCTTCAATGCCGCAATTCCAGGAATAATTATAGCTGCAGCCGTCGTTATTGCCTTCCCCATTTGCCTCATTGTGCTTATAATTGTAGGAAACAAGGTCATTTAAAGTAAAACCGTCCTGGCAGGTGATATAATTGATCACTCCATGGTCATCCGGGTTATGACGGATGCGGTACTGCACAGCCGGAACCATATCCTCATCGCTTTTCAGGAATCTGCGCATATCCTGCAAAAATCCCAGATTATATTCCGCAAAGCATCGCTTTCCTGGTCTGCGGTTCTTATAAAGAGCAGCCGTATCCATTCCTTCTGCCATGATCTTCGTTCCTGCAAGCAGGCCGTCCTTCATGATCAGATTAAGAGGTGCCCCTTCTCCCAGAATATGAAAGCCGTCCACATGATAATTCTGTTTCCAGAACTGCACTGCACGAAGTGCCATTAAAGGATTAACTTCTGCTGGAAAATACATTTCCATGATACAGCCAATCCCTGCTTTGTGAAAAGCCCTGATCATGTCACAAAATTCCCTGTGGGGATCCCGGGTAGCGCAATAAGCACTCTTTGGCGCAAAATAAAGACCATTTCCATATCCCCAGTAATTTACCTCGTCTTTTTTCCCCTTCTGAGAAACCAGACCGTCTGGCTCCTTTGGCGGAACCACCTCCATAAATTCATAGGCCGGCATAAGCTCTACTGTATTAATGCCAAGCTCCTGCCAGTATGGGATCATCTGTACCAGACCAGAAAAAGTGCCCCGGAGGCCTGCCGGCAGCTTAGCCTGCCTGGTATATCCACGGACATGTACTTTATAAAGGATCATATCTCCAAAGTCTGTTTCCGGTGCTTTCTCATCCCCCCAGTCATAACCATTTCCTGACCAGAAGCCGCAGCGCACCTTATGGGGATCTTCCTCCCACGCTGCCCCAAAGTGCTCTCTTCCACTGATTCTGCTGGCACAGGGATCCAGATAGATTTCCCCGTTTATCTTAAAATTGTATTCCAGATTGGTTACATTTAATTTTTTCATAAAGACAGAAAAAATCCGTCCTGTACGATATTTTTCATCCAGAAGAAGCTCATAAAAGGGCTCTCTTCCCCTCTTTCTGTAAAGGAGCAGGTAAACCTCGGAATCCTCTTCCGCTTCCACTGCAAAATTATATCCATCTGCCATCTGGGTTACCCCAAGTAAAAGAGGATAACCGTATGTCACAACCACGCTCTTATTTCCCGGTATTGGCACTTTATAAGCCCTCCTGTCTTTGTCTGCTGTCTCGTCTGTAGCCATTTTTGTACACAGAGCACGTTTCCCAAAGGGAATCTGCACAATGCAATCTTTCTCATGAAATAAAATCATCCGATGCTATCTGTTTATCCCCAGATCCTGCCATACAGGACTCCCTATGGTCTAAAATTTCAGATCCAGCTCTACCGGACAATGGTCGGACCCCATTATCTCGCTGTGGATCTTCGCATCCTCCAGATTCTCTTTCAAGGACGGAGAGGTGATAAAATAGTCAATTCTCCATCCGGCATTCTTCTCTCTTGCCTTAAATCGGTAAGACCACCAGGAGTAGGCACCCTCAAGCTCCGGATAAAAGTAACGGAATGTGTCAATAAATCCAGCTTCCAGAGTTCTGGTAAAGCAGGCTCTCTCTTCATCTGTGAAGCCTGCGTTCATTCGGTTGGTCTTAGGGTTCTTCAGGTCAATTTCCTGATGTGCCACATTCATGTCTCCACAGCAGATCACAGGCTTTTTCTCCTGAAGCTTCAGAAGATAAGCCAGGAAATCTCTTTCCCATTCCATGCGGTATTCCAGTCGTCGAAGCTCAGACTGGGAATTGGGCGTATATACAGTAACCAGATAAAAATCATCCATCTCTGCAGTGATCACACGGCCTTCCTTATCGTGTTCCTCTATTCCAAGTCCGTAGGTCACGGACAACGGCTCTTTTTTCGTAAAAACAGCTGTTCCGGAATATCCCTTGCGGTTCGCATAATTCCAATATTGATAATAACCTGGAAGCTCCAGCTTCACCTGGTTCTCCTGACATTTGGTCTCCTGAAGGCAGAAAATGTCTGCGTCCAGCTTCGCAAAGCTTTCTTCAAAGCCCTTGATAATACAGGCACGGATTCCATTTACGTTCCATGATACAAGCTTCATGTTGTTCTCCAATCTGTAAAAATTTATATGATGCACAAAAATCCTTCTGTACATGATTTTGCCCATTTTTTCAAAGTTTCCAGTGAACTTCATTCACCCAAAACCTCTCATAGGATATTGCCTGTGAATATTCAATATATTCTAACACTTTCTTCATTATAACACAGATTTCCCTATTCACAAAACCCTATTTTTCTGGTACAATCTAAATATTGTCCGGGCATACCGTTACCAGTGAAAATGAAGCTAAAGAAGTCCCGGTGTTACCTTGTTTTACAGCATGAACATGTTTTTTCACAGGTAACATATAAATACAAATTTTTTATAAAGTGAGGTATTTTTAATGAGTGATTCAGATATGACAAACTCCTGCAGCAGCTGCGGAAGCAGCTCATCCTGCGGCGGTTCCGACTGTTCCACATGCGGCGGATGCAGCACTGACGCAAACCAGCACAGCACCATTACTCTTACCATGGAGGATGATACTGAGGTAGAATGCGCCATCCTTACCATTTTCCCGGTAGATGCAAAGGAATATATTGCGCTTCTTCCTCTTGACGAAGAGGGCCAGAATCATGACGGTGAAGTTTATCTGTATTCCTTCACCCGCACTGCAGAGGGTGCTCCCATGCTTTCCAATATTGAAAGCGACGAAGAGTACAATAAGGCTGCTATCGCATTTGACACTGTTTTACAGAATGCACGGGAAGCAGAAGCTGCCGGAACACCTTTAGAGTAATCTCTCCGGTGATCTTTAAAGAAATTTCCTGAGGGAGCATCAAAGTAATCTTCCCGGTGGTCTTTAAAGAGATTTCCTGCGGGAGCCTGTTTGAAAAAGGCTTTCTGCAAAATTTGAAAAAAGCTTAAGCATAACAAAAGCAGGTATCTGTGATTGATAAATTCATCACATTTACCTGCTTTTGTATTTCCCATAGAACTGCGAAGGTGCCGCAGCGAGTTACTTCGTCGTACTTCCAAACCCGCCATTTCTCACATCTGTCACATCATCGTCTACGGTAATCCCATACTCAACGAAGATTCCCTGCATAAAGCCTGTATCTGCCTTTAATTCTACCACTTTATTCTCATTAGTGTCATTTGTCAGCTTGGCAAAAATATGACCTTCATTGTCAGAATAAAAATAATCGCTGTCAATAATCCCCACCGTATTATTCAGCTGCAGACGGAATTTGAATCCGAGACCGCTTCTTGGATAGCATTTCAGCACCCATTCCTGGTCCATCTCCACACGGATCCCGGTCGGAATCTTGATGGTCTCGCCTGGCTTGATGGTAAAATCAGCTGGGGAAAAGAAATCATAGCCTGCGCTTCCGGCAGTAGCCCGTCTTGGAAGACGGATTCCCTCATAAATCTTCTCTGCCTCGTCAGCAGGCACGCCTTCAAAAGCATCCATCCAGTCTGCCACAAAGCGCTCTTTACTTACTTTATGAAATTTTGCAATTCTCTTCATGTTTCCTCCTGTTTATCCCGTGCAGACGCATTTTCCAAAGCTCCGGCTCTGCAGCGGATATAAAGAATGCCGGGCACATCTGTCCGGCATCCCCCAAGCTGTCACTGTGCTTTTCCTACACAGTGACCTTGCATTTTATTCTTATTTTGCCTCTGCCGGAACATCCTTGATGCTGAAGCTCATTCTTCCCATCTTGTCTTTTCCAAGGCATACAACAGTCACTTTATCTCCAAGTGTAAGAACATCCTCTACGCGGTTGATTCTCTCCTTGCAGATCTTGGAAATGTGAACCATTCCCTCTTTGCCAGGTGCGAACTCAACAAATGCGCCAAACTCCTTGATGCTTACAACCTGTCCGGTGAGGATCTGTCCCTGCTCGAAGTCAGAAGCAATGATTTCAACCATACGCTTTGCTTCCTGCATGTTCTTATCATCTACGCCGCAGATAGATACAGCACCCTCATCTGTGATATCGATCTTAACGCCTGTGCGCTCGATGATGGTGTTGATGGTCTTACCTCTCTGTCCAACAACATCACCGATCTTCTGAGGATCGATCTGGATCTGGATGA
>OHZB01000391.1_pt1 | contig 13162 bp, 10 predicted proteins | sample 1580351 | NCBI WGS metagenome assembly OHZB01 (sample SAMEA3882512, study PRJEB24775) | human gut metagenome | biome: human-associated habitat; feature: intestine environment; material: feces | place: Netherlands | collected 2009/2010 | reverse complement strand
CCCTCTGGCGAACCTTTTCGATGCCCTCAAAGTCCATCATTTCCAGCGCCGCCAGCGCGGCGTCGATCCCGGCGATCAGCGCGGGGTCCTCGACGGCCCAGCCGCGCAGATGTCCGCCGCCCAGCATCAGCTCACCGTCGTAGAGCGGCGGCAGCTGGTTCTTTATCAGCCCGATGGGCTCGATCAGCGTGCAGTCGGCGTCGTCGGCCAGCATCATGACGTGGGGCGTTTCCAGCGTCGCCCCGCGGCGGACCTTGAGGCGCGGCGGGATGCGCTCCACGACGGTGCTCTCGCTCGGGCGGATGGCGGGCTTGGAGCCCTTCGCGTAGTCGTAGGCATCAAGATCGACAGCGCCGACAAGGCCCTGCCGGACCGTGCCGTCCATCTGGGTACGCTCAACATAAACGTAGCCATGTACTTTCCGGGTCAGAACGGATTTACGGTACTCCTCCATCGTGCGGCGGATGCTCTCTAAGCGCTCGGCCTCCTGCGGGGTGCCTAAGTACGCCTCCGGCAGAACGATGTGCAAGGTGCTGGGCTTGCCGTCGGCCAGGTGCTCGGCGCGCTGCCAGTACTCCGGCTGGGAGGTGAACTGGTCAACGGCGATGCAGGCCCACGGGCCCAGTGGGATACCGGCGGCGGGCAGTAAAATATCGGCTGCGGTAAAGCAGGCTTCGGACATAACAACGACCCCCTAACAGTTACAGAACAACGGTGTGGCCAACCAGAGCGTAGATCGCCAGCGACAGAACGCCGACGTAGATCATCGAGCTGGGCAGACCCTGGAAGATCGAGGAGATGGCCTTGCTGCGCAGACGGCGGCGGCCCTCCCGAACGATAAAGACGGCAAAGACATAGCCCAGCCCGCTGCCCAGAGCGAACGCGACGCTTTGCAAAATCGTATAGTTCTGGTTCGCGCAGATGAGCATCGTGCCCAGCACGGCGGTGCTGCAGGTGGCAAGGCTGAGCTGGCTGCGGCAGCTGGCGCGCAGCTTGCGGGGCAGCACGCCCAGCAGCAGCCAGGCCACGGCCATGGCCGCGATGCCGCAGGTCAGGTAGACGATGGGACGCAGGGCCGAAATGGGCAGCCATGCGGGCAGATAATCACGCAGCCACGGGAAAAACAGGTCGTGTGCGGCCCAGCCGGCAGGTGCGGACAGCGTGATGACCAGCAACAGCGGCAGGCAGAAATCCCACACCTGCGCGCGGTGGTCGGGCACGAGCTTCATCAGGCGGGTGACGCCCAGCGCGCGGGCCAGGATGACATTCTCCGCAAAGACGGCCAGCACCATATAGCTGATAAACTGCACAATACCGTTTAAAATCGGCTGCAGCTCAGTGCTTACGGTCAGCATACAGGCGGCGCACCTCCTCATGTTTATAATCGGTGTACAGGTTGGCAGCGGCGCACCAGATGGCGGCCAGGATACCCACGATGACAAAGCCGCCCGCGGGCAGTGCAGCCAGCGGCAGCAGCGCATTGTGCAGGATGACGTTGCCAAAGACCGCGCCCGTGGCCAGCAGCTCACGCAGGCAGCCCACGATGAGCAGCACAACACACATGCCGAGCGCGTTGTTGAAGCCGTGGCGGAACGCATCCCTCACGGGTTCAAGGTCGGAGAATTCCATGCGCTTGACGATGGCGGGCTCCACGACCATGATCGGCAGGTAGATGCCCAGCAGCGTCAGGTCAGAGCCGAACAGTGCGTAGAGCAAAACATACGTAGGGATGTAGAGAAGCGCCGCAGAGTAGCAGTACACCACGGGGCGGAAGCGGTTCTTTGTCAGGTGGCAGATGGCCACGGCCAGCACACGGGTGAAGGTGACCAAAATCAGCGAGGCGATACAGAGCATGAGCGCCCGCCGGCCGTCCAGCGCGGCACCGATGACCGGGGCCATGCCGAGGCCGCGCACAAGCACGGGGTTGGACAGCCAGATATGGTCGGCGCGGATGCGCTCGTTCAGGGCAGCCTCCGCCGCGGCGTAGGAACGCGAGGCGCTGGCTTTTTTGGACTTCGGCGCAGGGGTCGGCTCCGGGTGGGCGGTGTGCTCTGCCGGGGCGGGCGCAGCCGGTGCCGCAGGGGCCGCCTTTTGTACCGGCGGCATGACCTGCGTGGGCTGCTGGGCGGGCTGCGCCGCGGGTGCAGGGGGCTGCACGGCATGGGCGACAGGCTCGGTGGTTCTGCGCTTCGGGATCGAGATCGTGCGGGTCTCGTCAGCTGCTGCGGGCGTCTGGCCGCTGCGGGCAGCGGGAGCGGGCTGGGGTGCTGCGGACGGTGTGACCGCGGGGCTCATGCCGTACTCCCGGTCCCGGTAGCTGCGGAACCGATCCTCCTCGGCCTGGGCTTCCGCCTGGCGGGCGGCCTCGCGCTCAGCCTGGCGGCGCTGGACCTCCTCCAGCATGGCGCGGCGCTCCGCGGCGGTGTACCGCGGGCGGCTCGTCGGGATGATGCCGCCGCTGCGGGCGGCATCACTGCGCCCGGGCGCGGGCTGCTGCGGTGCGCCGGGCTGCTTTTCCGGGGCAGGGGCCGCTGGGGCGGCGGGCGCCTTGCCGGTCTGCATGGCGGCAAGGGCGGCCTCGATCTCGGCGCGGGAGGCACCCTTCTCCGCCATGGCGCGGGCGACCTCGAGCATCTCCCTGGTGATGTGTGGGATAATTAAGGTCTCGGAGCGCTCCTCGCCCCGGCGCTTATTCGGGTTTTGTTGAATTGGCAAGGCGCTGCTCCTCCTCTCTCATAAAGCGGATGCGTTCGGTGCGGTGGCTGATGAGGTCGAGCCATTCGGGGATGGAGCTGACGATCAGCAGCGCACAGCAGGCCGCGCACTCATACGGGCTGAACACGCGGAACACATAGGTCATGATGCCCAGCGCCGCGCCGTAGATGATGCGGCTCATGCGGCGGTCCGGCATCGTGACCGGCTCACAGATCAGGAACAGGCCGGTGAACAGTGCCGTGCCGGACAGGACGACATATTTTTCCAGATAGAAGCGCTGGCGGATATATTCCCACGGCAGGCTGAAGGTCGGCAGCTCGTTCAGATTCGGGAAGAACCACGGCAGGCCGATGACAAAGATAAAGAACGGAATAACGACAGAAAGCTTGATGTGCCCGCGCACAAGCAGGAACAGCCCGCAGGCCATCACGACCAGCGCTGCGCTGGTGCCCATGGCGGCGGAGACATTGCCGGTCAGCAGGTTCATCGTGCTGGCACTGGGCAGACCGCCATCCCGCAGAGTGGCGTTCATGCCCTCGACGAGAGTGGTGTTCACGCTGCCGAACAGCGGCAGCTGCGTGCCGGGAATGGGGTACGAAAAGACGTCCTGCGGCCACGAGATACCGGCCACGACGACGCCGACGGCGGCGGGATGGAACGGATAGTGGCCCTCGCCGCCGAACGCCTCTTTGACGAGCACGGCGACGATGACGGCGGAAATGACGATGGGATACGAGATGCTGGCAGGCATCAGCAGCGCGATGAGCGCGGCAAAGCACTCACTGGACGGCTCATGGGACTGGTAGCCCGTGCCGTGCAGCGGGGCCAAGGCACAGTCGCACAGGTAGGCGGTCAGCAGTGCGGCCAGCAGCAAAAGCACCGGGCGCGCACCGTAGTAATACCACGACATGCCGATCAGCGGGACTGTGCACCACAGCAGGTCACTGTAGTAGCTGTAGTTCGCGCTGCGTTCAACTTTTTTACGATTGGGCATAGGGAAAAAGCTCCTTTACTTGCTGTGCAGGACGTTTACCACAGCGGCAGGATCCATGGCATGGAACAACGAGCTTCCGGCCACGAGCCAGTCGGCCCCGGCAGCGATGCACAGGGGGCCGGTCTCGGTGTTGATGCCGCCGTCCACCTCGATCAGGGTATCACAGCCGCGGCGGGTGCGCTCGGCACAGATGGCGGCAATGCGCGTGGGGGTGGTGGGGATGAACTTCTGCCCGCCGAAACCGGGCTCCACGCTCATGACCAGGATCAGATCGACAACGCCCAGATACGGGAAAACAGCTTCCACCGGCGTGCCGGGGCGGATGCTGATGCCGACCTGGCAGCCCGCAGCGCGGATAGCGGCGATGACCTCCTCTGCCGTGTCCGGCACAGCTTCGAGGTGGAAGGTGATGAGGCTGGCCCCTGCCCTGGCAAAGTCGGCGGCGTAGCGGGCCGGGTCACTGATCATCAGGTGGACGTCGTAGTAGACGTCGGGCATAGCGGCATGCAGGCATTTCAGCACCGGCGCGCCGTAGCTGATATTGGGTACAAAGTGCCCGTCCATCACGTCAAAGTGCATCAGGTCGACACCGGCCTCCAACAGGCGGGTGCAGTCATGCTTCAGGTTGGCAAAATCAGCCGACAGGATCGATGCGGCAATTTTCGTCATAATGTATATACTCCCTTGTTAGTCCCTCTTTGTTGTACGTAGTATGTGCAGTGCGCACATATAAAACTATTATAGCCCATTGCGCCCCAAAAAGCAAGAAGCCCGCAGACCGGGTGTCCCGGTTTGCGGGCTGGGGCAAAAGGGCTTCCCCCGAGGGGGAAGCTGTCACCGCAGGTGACGGATGAGGGAAGAGCTTACGGAGAAAGCCCGTAAACGGGCGGCTGCCGCAGGCTTGCCCCTCATCCGGCCTCGGGCGGGGCCTCGGCCACCTTCCCCCGAGGGGGAAGGCTTATTTCTTTTCACTGTGCCAATGATGCACGGTCTGCAGCTGGAACTCAAAGTCGCGGGCATCCTTGGCAAGCTGGCTCGAGAGGATGATGCCCGAGATAAACAGCAGCAGCGCCGCCACCAGCACAAAGCAGCAGACGATCAAAGTCGGGAAGCGCGGCACAAGGCCGGTCCGGAAATACTCGCCCAGCACCGGGATCATAAAGCCGATGCCGAACACGGCCAGGATCGCGGCCAGAATGCCGAAAAAGCTGAACGGGCGGTAGTTCTTGAACAGCCGCGCAATCGTGCCCAATACCTTAAAGCCGTCGGAGTAGGTGTTCAGCTTGCTCTCCGACCCTTCCGGACGGTCACGATAGTCAATGATAACGTTCTCGACCTGCATGTTGCGCTGCAGGGCGTGGATCGTCATCTCGGTCTCGATCTCAAACCCGCGGGACAGCACGGGATAGGTCTTGACGAACTGGTAGCTGAACGCACGGTAGCCGGTCATAATGTCCTTGATCTTGCCGCCAAACAGATGATTTGTGAAGAACCGCACCAGATCGTTGCCGAAGTTGTGGAACGGGCGCTTGTTCTGGGTGTAGTAGGTGCTGGACAGGCGGTCACCCACGACCATATCTGCCTGACGCTCGGTCACAGCGGCGACCATCTCGGGCGCAGCCTCGGCCGGATAGGTGTCATCGCCGTCCACAAGAATGTACGCCTCTGCGTCGATCTCGCGGAACATGCGGCGCATGACATTGCCCTTGCCCTGCTGGTACTCGTGGCGGACAACGGCTCCGGCTCCGGCGGCCAGCTCGGCAGTGCCGTCGGTGGAATTGTTGTCGTAGACGTAGACGGTGGCGTCGGGCAGGACGCGGCGGAAATCCGAGACGACCTTCTCGACAGTCTTGGACTCGTTGTAGCAGGGGATCAGAACGGCGATTTTATCCATAATAACAGGACCTCCGGGCGGATTTTACATCCAGAATTGAACAAGGCGGCTGACGGTGTAGTAAAGGGAAGGATTCATGCCCTGCAGCCACGGCTCCATGGCAAAGAGCGTGCAGAAGCGGTAGACGGCGGTGTACGCCGCGGCGGCGGCCATGACGGTGCGCAGCACGGGCAGTGCCGCGGCGGCGGTGCCCTCCCCCAGCGCTGCGCGGCGGGAGAGTGCGCCCTCGGCGCAGAACCAGCACAGCGCCGCACCAAGCAGCAGCACGGGGCTGTAATCCATTAGATAACGGTAGAGCACCCCGGCCATCTCGCAGTCAACGACGGTCATGACGACCATGGCGGCCAGGCTGCCGTAGACCACACAGGCGGTGACACGGCGGCGGTGCAGACAGTGGCGGAACGCGGGAAGCAGCGGCAGCGCCAGCACCCACAGGTACGGCGTGGCGGCCAGAATGCCGCCCGTGAACTTCTCGCTGATCGTGCGGATGACGGCGTTCGTCTGGACGTCGGTCTCCCGCAGGAACGGGAAAACACCCTGCCAGCTGGGCAGCTCGAACAGACTCGTGAACACAGCCGGGCCGATGCGCACGGCGTTGAAACCGCGCTGGGTCATATCGTTGCCGGTCAGGTTGTAGTTGGCGCCAAAGTCAAAGGGCGAGCCGAACCGCGCAGCGTTGTACCACATGAGCCCGGCAGCGACCAGCACCACCGGCAGCAGGAACGCGGCGGCCTCCCCTGCCCCGGCGCGGCTGCGCAGCCGCTTCTGCCCGATGTACCGCGGCCAGAAGATGGGCACGGCCAAAAACGCAAACAGCTCCATCTGGGGGCGGCACCCGGCGACGAGCGCCACGCAGAGACTGCCGAAGACGAGCTTGACGACCAGCGCACCGCGCTTTTCCACCGGCGTGCTGGCGGCGGAGAGCCAGAGCCAAAGCCCCAGCATCAGCAGCGCCGCACCGCAGAGGATGGCATATTCATAAATGTAGGGGCGCAGCAACAGATAGTAGAACTGACTGCCCAGCGCTACGGCGGCCACGGCCAGCAGGTACGCTGCGGTGGACGCCTGCGGGAACCACCGGCGCACGGCCTGCCCGACGACGCCGAAGCAGGCGGCGAGGAAGATCAGCCCCAGCAGGACCATGCAGGGCGCATAGGCCAGGTTCTGGATGCCGGTCAGTGCCTCAAACGGCAGCTGGAACAAAAGACACGGTACAATGCCAAAATAGACGTAGTAGCGCCCATTGTAAAAGGCGTGGTCCCAGTGGATGTCGTTGATTTGCGCGGCGTCGCGCGCCCCGGCATCGTAGGGGTTGTCCAGCGCCAGCAGCTCGGCGGGCGGGTCGGCCTCCAGGTCAAGGCGCCCGTTCAGCAGGCTGTGCGCCAGCGCGCCGTACTGCTGGTAGACGAAGCTGACCGTGCTCTCCCCGTCCCAGAACGCGGTGTTGTAATCTTTTGTGGCAAGGCCGGTGTTGCTCGGCTCCCAGAACGGGATGACCACGACGAAGGCAGCCAGCACAAGACCCAGCACGGCGGCTGCGGCACGGTCACAGACGTTGCCCGCCAGCCAGCGGCGGTGCCACAGCCCGCTGGCCGGGCGCAGGCCGTAGACGGCCAGCAGCGCCAGAAATATCGCGCAGAAGCGCAAAATCGAGAAATCCAGCGCGCGCGGCGCGTTGGCCGTGATGCCGCGGAAGGTCAGCGCCACCGGGAACTGCGCGTAGGTGGAGCTGTACCCGGCAGCGGTCAGCGTCAGCATCCCGACGGAGCCGGTCAGATCCAGGCTGATGACCTGGGTGCGCGGGGCCTGCAGCCCCACCTGCCAGCTGCCGAAGCGGGTCAGCTCGGTGTTGGCGGCGTCGGTGCCCTCAATGGTGAAGACCACGTTATAGGCGCCGTCCTGGGACTGGCTCAGGGTCAGGTCGCCGCTGGTGCCGTCCCACTGCATGTGGTAGGCGTTGGGATCGGCCGGGGTGCCCTGGATGTCGGTGACGTAGCTGACCAGACCGTCAAACCGCAGGTTGTAGATGGGCTGGTCAATGTCGAGGAACCGCAGATAGGTGCGGCCCTCGTCGAGCGAGATCGTGCCGACGCCGCGCCCGACGTTGATGTTGTCGTCAAGGTAATCGACGAGCTGAAACGGCGTGTAGCTGTGGGTGTTGAAGTAGGCCACATTGCCGACGAACACCTCCAGCCCCAGCGCCGTGACGGCCAGCAGCGGGACGACGGCCTTTAACCCTTTGCGCCCGAGGCTGCGCAGCCCGGCGGTGACAAGCCCCGCCCAGCCGGTCATGGCGGTGAGGGCGACGAGCCGGAACGCGTGGAAGCCGACGGTCAGCCCGGGGCGGTGGTAGGCGCACAGAGCGAACACCCAGACGGCCAGCCAGAGCCCGGCGGCCCAGGCAGCGTCGCGGCGGGAAACCCTGCGGTGGGATACTACCGCAGGAACCGCACCGAAGATGCCGGAGACGAGCACGGTGAGGAGCAGGGTGATTATAATAAACATAAGAATAATGCTCCTCCTTTTGTGGGATAGGTGATGTGGCAGCGGGAAATGGCCAGAGCCCTTCCGGTCATCGCTGGCGCTCGACCACCTCCCCTGAAAAGGGAGGCTTTTTTCGGGCGTACGCCCGTGAAAGGCGCCCCACAGGGTGGGGAGCTGGCCGAGCTTGCGAGGCCTGAGGGGCCTTACCCTGCGGGAGCTGCCGCTTCACTGCTTTGCATACTTCTCCATCTCGTGCAGCCAGAACTCGGCGGTCTTGTCCCAGCTGTACTTTTTCAGGACCTCGTCGGGCGCGGCCACGGGCTGGGCGGCCAGCGCGTCAAGATCCACATCATAATCATACGGGTCAAAATACCGCGCCGTATCGCCGTACAGCTCGGGCAGGCAGGTGGCGTTGGCCAGCGCGACCGGCGCGCCCAGGGCCAGCGCCTCCAGCGGCGGGATGCCAAAGCCCTCGAACACGGCGGGGTGCAAAAACAGCTTGCAGTGCTTCATCAGCGCGGCGTTCTCGGCATCGGACACATAGCCCGGGTAGAACACATTGTGGGTGTCCTTCGCCTCGGCGTCGTCGCCAAAGGCACGCAGGTCCTTGCCGCCCGCGACGACAAACGTTTTGTCGGGGCTGCGGCGGGCGACCTCTCGGATCCACTTGAAGTTTTTATGCTTTGCCAAACTGCCGAGGGCGTAGAAGTACTCCCCTTTTTTGACGCCGGGCATCTTGTCAAAAATGCTCTCGTCGGGGGTGACGTTCTTCATGTGCTCCCAGCCGTTGTAGGTGATGCCGATCTTGTCCAGCGGGATGCCGAGCTTCTCGCTGATGAGGTGCCGCTGGTTGTCACTGACCGTGAACACCCGCTGGGCGAACCATTTGGTGGACAGGCAGTGTACCCAGAACTTGAAGCGGAAAAAGCCCTTGTCGGTATCCATGACCAGCGGGCGGATGTCGTGCAGCACCACGACGCTGCGGCGGGTCAGCAGCATATCGCTGGCAAGGCCCACGTAAAACGCATGGGTGCGGCGCAGGTAGGCGGGCAGCACGGCCAGATTGTAAAAATACGGGATGGACTTGAGCGGCACCAGCCGGATGTTTTTCAGCTCCGGCAGATGGATGGGCCGCCCGTCGTCGCGGTAGGCAATGCGGACGTCCAGGCCGGTGCCCTCGATCAGCTTGTCCAGCCGGACGACATTCTCATAGACATAGCGCGGGATGCCGGTGATATTGTCACACAGTACCGTGCCGTTGATGACGATAGGGTTCAATCCAGTTCCTCCTTCTCCCAGTGGGAGCAGTCGAGCAGCTCCTGCTGCCAGTCGGCCATGCGGCGCAGGCAGTATTCCTTCAGCTCGCGCTCAAAGCGTTCCTCGCTGAAGGAGCGGCTGTGCTCACGGATTTCCTCTTTGGAACAGGCCACGCCGTCGCGCTCAAACCGTTCGATGCAGTCGGCCAGGCTGTCGACGGTCTGCTCTTTAAACCAGTAGCCGGTCCTGCCGGGCAGCACGCTCTCGCACGCGCCGCCGCGGCCATAGGCCAGCACCGGTGTGCCCGCGCTCTGGGCCTCGACGGGGGTGATGCCAAAGTCCTCTTCACCCGGGAAAAGGAAGCCTTTCGCGCGCAGGTAGTAGCTGCGCACTTCTTCGTCGGACAGACCGCCGCCCTTGAACTCGATGGTCGGCCCGGCCATGGCCCTGAGCTTGTCCAGCTCTCCCCCGCCGCCGATGACGACGAGGCGCTTGTTAAGGCGCGTGCAGGCCTGCACGGCCAGATCCACGCGCTTGTACCAGGTCAGACGGCCCACGGTCAGGTAGAAGTCCTCCTTTTCGACAAAAGGCGACTCGTTGATGTGGCAGCAGGGGTAAATGACATCGCTGTCACGCCGGTAATATTTTTTGATGCGCTGGGCGATATAATGCGAGTTGGCGATGAAATAATCCACGCGGTCCGCGGCGCACTTGTCCCAGATGCGCATTTTGTGCATCTGGCCGGGCATGACGAGCTTCGCTAGCCAGTTGGCGTTGTCGCGGTAGGTGTAGTAAAAATCCCACACATAACGGATCGGCGTGTGGCAGTAGCAGATGTGTACGGCATCCGGGCGGGTGATGACGCCTTTGGAACAGGAGGAGGACGACGACAGCACCAGATCGTACTCGGTCAGGTCGAACGCCTCAAACGCGCGGGGCATCAGCGGCAGCATGGCCTTGTACAGCCTGTTGGAGAAGGGCACCTTCTGGAACCAGCTTGTGCGGATGTCATAGCTTTTAAAGTGCTCGGGCATGTTTTTGGGGTCGTACACAAGGGTGTAGATGACGGCATCGGGGAAAACGCGCTTCATGGCGTCCACAACGCGGTCCCCGCCGGCGTAGCCGACAAGCCAGTCGTGAACGATGGCGACCTTGGGCTCCTTTTTGCTCATTACAGACACTCCCGTCCGGTAACGCACAGGGCGTTATTGTAGTTTTTCGTCGTTGACCATCTTGCCGCCGAACACGGTGCGGAAGATGATCTTGATGTCCAGCGCCACGGTCCAGTTTTCGATGTACCAGATGTCGTAGCGGATGCGCTCGGCAATGTCGGTGTCGCCGCGCAGGCCGTGGATCTGTGCCCAGCCCGTGCAGCCGGGGCGGACCTGCTGGCGCACGAGGTAGCGCGGGATCTCCTCTTTAAAATGCTCCACATGGTAGGGCACCTCGGGCCGCGGCCCGACGAGGGACATATCCCCTTTCAGCACGTTGAAGAACTGGGGCAGCTCGTCCAGGCTAAACTTGCGGATAAAGCTGCCGAAGTGGGTCTTGCGCGGGTCGCAGTCGGTGGACCAGCCGGTCTCCTGCTGCACATTGACACGCATCGAGCGGAACTTGTACATCATGAAGGGCTTTTTGTTCAGGCCGATGCGCTCCTGCCTGAAGATGACCGGCCCGGGGCTGGACAGCTTGACGCCGATGGCCGTGACCAGCATGACCGGACTGGTCAGAATGATCAGGATCAGGCTGCCGATAATATCAAGCCCGCGCTTGACAGCGGCGTTGAGCAGATTGTCAAACGGCGTCTGCCGCACATTGATGAGCTTGCACTCGTCCAGCACGTCAATGGTGGGCCGGGCGGGCAGATAGTCGCTGTAGAACGGTACCATCGTGATGCGCACGCCGTTTTTGTCGCAGGCGGCAAAAACGTGGGGCAGCAATTCGATCTCGTCAGCCTCCAGCGCTACGACGACCTCATCGACGGTAACCTCGTCGAGCCGGGCGGACAGCGCATCATAGCTGCCCATGTAGCGCACACCAAGACCCGGTTCTTCGATTCCGGCCAGATAGCCGTCCACGACAAAGCCGTAGTAGGGGTTGTGCTCGAGCGCGCGCAGATAGAGCGCGGCGGATTTACCGCCGCCCACCAGCAGGATGTGGCGCAGACCCAGCCCCTTGCGGCGGCGGGCGCGGTCTACCCAGCGCATGACCATACGCTCGATCACGACGCCTGCCGTGCCGAGGATGTAGAACAGCGCCAGTACGATACGGGAGTAGTCGTCCAGGTGCATCAGATACAAAGCACCAATGAAGATCAGCAGTCCCGCCGCGTTGATGACGGCAATCTTGGTGCAGCGCTCGGCCAGGCCGCGCAGCCGCGTGGTGCTGTAGATACCGGCGACCCAGTAGATGAGCACGAGCACCAGCGACGTGGCCAGCCCGGCAATGATGTTGCGCGGGTCCCGGGCCACGGCCAGCGCAGGCCCTGCGCCGCCCGGCTCAAAGTAGCGGACGTAATTGAAACGGATATAGTTGGCAAGCAAAAAGCCGATGAAAAGCAGTGCCGCGTCCGCCAGCACATACAAAAGGCTTTTGAAGCGTTGGTTCTTTTCCAGCAAGAGGTGATGTCCTCCCTACGGTGATAGATTTAAACAATCTATTTTACCATATTTACGCCGGTATTGCAAATCAGCGGTAAAGCTCCTGCAGCTGATCCAGCGTTTTCTTCATTTCGGCGCGGACCTCCGGTGGGCCGGAGACGACGACGCCGGTGCCGAACCCGGCCACCCAGCCGAAGAACTGCGGGCTGACCTGAATCTCGGCGGTCATCGTAAAGTGCTCGCCGTCGGCGCAGGGCGTCAGGATCGGCGCGGTGCCGAACCGGTCAATCATCGCCCCGGCAAAGCGGTTCTCGCATTGCAGCGTTACCCGCTTGAGCGGGCCGTTGAACATGCCGAACATCTGCTGCATATACGTATTGACGTCGAAATTGGCGTATTCCCCGGCACCCTCGCGGGTCGTGTCGGGCAGCTGGTGAACGTTCTGCATCTTGTCGACGCGGTAGTGCTTGAGCCGTCCCTCGGTGTAGGCAATCAAATAATAGTTGCCGTTCTCCCACACGAGCACCCACGGGCTGACGCGGTAGAGCTGGCCGTCGTGGCGCGGGGCCATCCGCTTTTGCAGGTTCCAGTCGCAGTATTTGAAGGTGACCTGCTCCCCTGCCGTGATGGCGGCGTGCAGCGCATCGACGGTGTACAGGATTTTCTCGTCGGTGCTCTTGATACGCCCGCTGACCAGTACCTTACGGTCCAGCTCCTCCTGCCGGTATGTGGAGGTGAACTGGCCGAGCTTGTCGATCAGGATTTTGGATTTGCGCGCCGTGATGAATTTGCTGGCGTAGACGGCATCGACGAGCAGCTTGAGCTCGGCAAGCTCAAACGGAGCATCGGTCATATAGTAGCCGCCGCCGCGCCCGCGCTGCTGCACGATCTCATATTTGGTGTCGGGCAGGTTGTTTAAGGTGTTCAGGTCATCGTAGACGCTTTTGCGCTCGGCAACGACGCCGTGCTCCTGCAATTTTTCCACCAGCTGGGGAACACTCAAGGGGTGCTTCTCGTCGGTTTCCCGGGCGAGGATCTCCAAAAGAACAAGCAGTTTGCGTTTTTGGCCTTCTTTGCGCGACATAACAGCGGCTCCTTTCCTGAGTCTGGCAGATATAGTCCTATTATACACCCTATAGGGGCAGGTGGCAAGACCGGGAACGGCTGCCTCACGGGAGGTTGTTCTTTCTTTTGGCAGCAAAAGAAAGAACCAAAGAA
>OHZB01000389.1_pt1 | contig 13204 bp, 10 predicted proteins | sample 1580351 | NCBI WGS metagenome assembly OHZB01 (sample SAMEA3882512, study PRJEB24775) | human gut metagenome | biome: human-associated habitat; feature: intestine environment; material: feces | place: Netherlands | collected 2009/2010 | reverse complement strand
AATTACAATACCCATAATAAAGTTATAAATTCCCGCCGTGGTGTTTGTAATCATAGGTACAAGAGTATCAAACAACACATTTTTTGAGAAATTTGCAATTGTAGTGCCGTTTAAATTATTTGCAATCTCTTTGCCGAGTTGAGCAAAAGATGCGTCAATATCAATGTTTGCATTATAAGTCTTATTAGCCCAATCGGCAACGCTTGAAAGCCATTCATATACTGAATTAAAATATGACGGCACTCTTTCAACAAGGCTCGAAATATTGTCGCCGATCTGCGGAACAAGAATGGCAATCAAAAATCCGAGTACGGCAATTACCGCCGTATATGTGCAAATTATAGATAACGGTTTGCGCATTTTCGCAAAAAAAGCTTTTTTGTTTTTCAAAAATCCGAATACTTTTGAATAAAAGAATTTGTAAGGAAAATTCAAAATATACGCAAACAAAAATCCTATTACAAACGGTGTCAGAATAGATGCAAACATACAAATTGCGTTCCATACCACACTGAAATTATCCTTTACAAACAGCAAAAATATTGTAAAAAGAATACAAATCAGTACATTTTTTAATGTAAAAAGTTTTTTCATTTATTACGCTACTCCTTAAAACAATGACATCTGTGAGCTTTCCGGAAGTCCCTCAAGTGCGCCGATATTTTTCAGCGACTCAATAATAGACTTGGAAACCTTTGTCTTTATCTGCATTTCTTCAATGGAAAGGTATGTATTTACCTTTCCCGATTCAGCGAGAGATATTGCGGCGCTTTCGCCAAGTCCGGGAATTGTTGAAAACGGAAGTCTTATTTTGCCGTCCTCAACCTTGAACATTTTAGCCTCGGATTTGTAAATGTCAACAGGCAGAACTTCAATTTTTCTTGCAAGCATTTCATTTACAATCTGAAGTGTAGCGTACTCCTGATCTTCTTTTGTAGACGATTCGTGGGCGCTTTGCTTTTGCTTTATAAGTTTCATTCTGTTTTTAACAGCCTGATGTCCCTGCATAAGCACAACACCGTCAAGGTTTTCGCTTCGTACCGTAAAGTAAGCTGCGTAATATTCAACAGGCTTATGCACCTTGTACCAGCCAAGTCGCAATGTAGAAATCATATATGCGGCGGCGTGGGCTTTCGGGAACATATACTGAATTTTCATACAGGAATCAATGTACCATTCGGGAACATTGTTATCTCTCATCGCCTTGAAATGTTCTTCGGTAAGCAATTTTGTCGCATTACCTTTACGGACAATTTCCATTATCTTAAATGCCATACCCGGCTCAAGTCCCTTATGCATAAGGTAAGTCATAATGGAATCTCGAGTACCGATAACGCTTGAAATATCGCAGGTATGATTATGAATAAGCTCCTGCGCATTGCCAAGCCATACACCTGTTCCGTGTGACAAACCTGCAATCTGCAAAAGGTCGGTAAATGTTTTTGGCTTAGCCTCTACCAACATTCCTCGTACAAAGGAAGTACCGCATTCGGGCAAGCTGAATGTACCTGTTTCTGAGCCTATATCTTCGGGAGTTACACCGAGAGCTTTGGTTGATGTAAACAGGCTCATAACCTCGGGGTCACTCATTGATACTTTCATAACGGGAATACCCGTATAAAGTTCAAGATAGTGATAAATTGTCGGAACATCGTGTCCGAGCTCATCAAGTTTTGTAATTGTATCGTGAATAGAATGGAAGTCGAAGTGAGTGGTAATATTGTCGGACTTCATATCGTTTGCAGGGTGCTGAACAGGACAGAAGTCGTAAACTTCGCTTGTTCTCGGTACAACAACCATACCGCCTGGGTGCTGACCCGTTGTACGCTTAACGCCCGTACAGCCGAGAGCAAGTCGCTTGATTTCAGCCTTATGAAGAATCATACCCTTATCGTTGGCATAACCCTTTACATAGCCGATAGCGGTTTTTTCCGCAACGGTAGAAATAGTACCCGCCTTAAACACATTGTTTTTACCGAACAGTTCCTCGGTATATCTGTGCGATTTTGACTGATACTCACCGCTGAAATTAAGGTCAATATCAGGCACTTTGTCGCCTTTAAATCCAAGGAATGTTTCAAACGGAATTTCGTGACCGTCCTGGTCCATAAGAGTGCCGCACTCGGGGCAATTCTTAGGAGGCATATCAAAACCCGAACCGTAACTGCCGTCTGTAATAAATTCGCTGTGCTTACATTTTGGGCATATATAGTGCGGACAAAGCGGATTTACTTCGGAAATACCCGACATTGTCGCAACGAATGACGAACCTACAGAACCTCTGGAACCTACAAGATAACCGTGTGCCTCGCTGTCGGCAACGAGTTTTTGAGCGGTCATATAAAGTACGGAGAAGCCGTAGGTTGTAATTGAATTAAGTTCTTTGTCAAGACGAGCCTTAACAATTTCAGGAAGAGGGTCACCGTATTTTTCCTTTGCCCTTTCCCATGTGATAGAAACGAGTTCTTCCTCCGCACCCTCAATGTTAGGAGGGAAAGTTCCCTTCGGAATAGGTCTTATCGACTCGCACATATCGGCAATTTTGCGTGGATTTGTGACAACAACTTCGTATGCCTTTTCTTTGCCGAGGTACTCAAATTCTTTGAGCATTTCCGCTGTGGTTCTAAGGTAAAGCGGAGCTTGGTCTTCGGCATCTTTAAAGCCCTGACCCGCCATAAGAATTTTTCTGTAATCGGCGTCCTTCGGGTCCATAAAATGAACATCGCAAGTAGCACAAACAGGCTTGCCGAGTTCTTTGCCGAGTTTTACTATAGTCTTATCAATTTCGTGGAGTTCTGCCTCATTGGCAAATCTGCCCTCACGAATCATAAAATTATTGTTTCCCGCAGGCTGAATTTCAAGGTAGTCATAAAATGATGCAATTGCTTTGATTTCAGGCCACGGCTTTCCGAGAAGTATAGCCTGATACAGCTGACCTGCACAACAAGCCGAGCCGATTATAAGTCCCTCACGGTGCTTAACAAGCTCACTCTTAGGTATTCTCGGCTTTTTATAAAAATATGTGAGATGAGCGTAAGAAATCAATTTATACAAATTCTTAAGACCTGTTAAATTCTTTACAAGAATTATTTGGTGATAAGTCGGCAGTTTTTTGAAGTCACCGCCGCCTGCAATCTGTGTATTGATTTCGTTGGTTTTTGTAATATTGTAGTCATCTTTAAGACGGGTACAAAGATTTATAAAAATTCTTGCAAGCATTTCCGCATCGTCGGTTGCACGGTGATGATTAAAGTCGCCAAGTCGCAAATACTTTGCAACGGTATCCAGCTTGCAGTTTTTAATATCGGTCAAAATGGCTCTTGAAATTGCAACGGTGTCAATGGAAGTGTAGTTGTACTCCCTGTTCATATTTTCGCAAGCCTTACGGATAAACGAGGTATCAAACGGTGCATTATGCGCAACAAGCACATTGTCGCCTGCAAATTCAAGAAATGCGCTAACCGCCTCGCTCTGTGACGGTGCGTCTTTTACCATAGCGTCGGTAATGCCCGTAAGCTCGGTTATCTTTGCGGGAATCGGCATACCCGGATTTGCAAAAGTTGAAAAAGTATCGGTTATCTGTCCGTTTTCAACCTTTACGGCACCGATTTCTGTGATTTTGTCATGATTTGCGGAAAGACCGGTAGTTTCAATATCAAAGCAGATAAATGTGCCGTCAAGCGGTTCTTCGCTTTTGCCCGAAACAGATTCTACAAGGTCATCCATAAAGTAAGCCTCTGTGCCGTAAATAACCTTGATTTTTTCGCCGTCTTTATTAATTTTATCGGCGGCTTTCATAGCATCAGGGAAAGCCTGTGCAACACCGTGGTCTGTGATTGCAACTGCCGGGTGTCCCCAATCGGCGGCTCTTTTTACAAGGTCGCCTGCCGAGGTTACTGCGTCCATCTGCGACATATTCGTATGCAAATGCAGTTCGACACGCTTTTCCTCCGCTTTATCCACAACCTTAACCTTATTTGCAGTGCCGATTGACCTTGCAATAAGCATAAGTTCGCCTGCGTAGCGGTCATATTCGACATCGCCCTGAACAACTACTGTGTCACCTTTTTTCAGGTTATCAAGAATTGCGGTGTCTTTGATTGTTCCGAAAACTTTTACGGATGTAGAACCCGAATAGTCGGTAATGTCGATTACAAAAATATTTTTATCTCCCGACTTTGTTACCTTTTTTTCAATATCAAAAATATCGCCCCATACGACTATTCTGCCTGTGTCGGCAACAATTGTGCTGATTGGCTCGATTTTACCTCGTATAGACCTGCCGTAAAAAGGTTTTATTGAGGCTTCAACAATCTGCGGCAGCAAAAACTTGCCCTCCCGCACTTCAATTTCCTGCACTGCATCGGAATTTCTCTTTTCCTTTACAGCCTTTGTAACAGCCTCATTGCTCGCAGTATCGTGCACGCTTTCTTCAATCTTTTGTCTTTCGATTTTTTCTGCGGCATTTTTCATTGTCTGCATATATTCTTCGCTCTGTCCGTCAACTTCAAGCGTACCTGTATATATAATGTTGATTTCAAGCGAAAATTCCTCTGCAACAAGCCTTTTAAGAGCCTTGTCAAAACCCTTGGCATCTAAAAGGCTTTTGCCGCCGTTATTAAGTGTGATTTGCAAATTACCTTCCTCATAGGTAACAAATGCGTTGTTAAGTGTGCCGTTAATACTCGGAATATCACGCTTAACCGCCTTATACAGCTCAGGAAAATAATCTGCTGAAAAAAGTTTAGAATCATAAATCGGATTAATTCTGACAGAGCCGAGATTTAATTCGGATTTGGAAATTTGTTTTTCGGCAGCAAAAAGGTTATCCCTCAACACAAGACCGCCAAATTTGGCAGTCATTGTGATTGAGCGATTATTACTGTTAATATTAAGTTTTAAAAGCTCGGCTGATGATATATCATCAGCGAGCGGTTTATCCGCAAGATACGGATTAAAGACTTCTCCGAGTGTTTTCATATTCTTCCTTATAAGAATTATAATTTATCGATTTCATCCATAAGAGCGTCAACAAGCTGCTCCTCGGGAACTTTTCTGATTACTTCACCTTTTTTGAATACAAGACCGCAGCCGTCACCGCCTGCAATTCCGATGTCAGCCTCTCTTGCCTCACCCGGGCCGTTTACAACACAGCCCATTACGGCTACTTTGATATTCTTTTTACAGTCTTTAAGTCTGTTTTCAACCTCTCCCGCAATTTTTACAAGGTCAATTCTTGTTCTGCCGCAGGTCGGGCAGGATACAAACTGCACACCGCTCTTTTTAAGTCCGAGCGCTTTTAAAATATCGTTAGCGGCATAGATTTCCTTTACAGGGTCAGCCGTAAGAGAAACTCTGATTGTGTCGCCGATTCCGTGAAGTAACAGCGAACCGATACCTGCAGCCGACTTGATAATGCCCATTCGTTCGGTACCTGCCTCGGTAACGCCAAGGTGGAGCGGATAATCGCACTGCTCGTTTGCAAGCTCATAAGCCTTAACCATAAACGGAACGGTTGAGCTTTTCATTGAAAGAACAATATCGTTAAAATCGAACTTTTCAAGCAAAGACGCATGATAAAGCGCACTGTCGCAAAGCGCCTGCGGTGTGGGGTGACCGTACTTTGCGAGAATTTCCTTTTCAAGCGAGCCGGAATTTACGCCGATTCTGATAGGAATATTTCTCTGACGGCAAGCGTCAGCAACCGCCTTTACCCTGTCATCAGAACCGATATTGCCCGGATTTATACGAATTTTATCAACACCTGCGGCACAAGCCTCAAGCGCCAATTTATAATCGAAATGTATGTCGGCAACAACGGGAATTGTAAGAGCCTGCTTTAATGCCGGAATAAGTTTAACCGCATCCTTGTTAGGAATAGCGGCTCTTATAATCTGACAACCTGCTTTTTCAAGTTCAATCGCCTGTTTAACCGAACCCTCAATATCAGTTGACGGTACATTCAGCATTGACTGAACGCTTACTTGTGCACCTCCGCCGACAAGCACATTGCCGACCTTAACTTGTTTTTTACTTCCCACTGTAATTCCTCCTGTGCTACAGGCTTAGCTGTCCGGTAAACAACTGCCATATATCCTTACAGGTTACAACAACCATAAATCCCATAAGAATAATAAAGCCTGCTGCATTGATATATTGCTCAACCTTTCTCGGTATCGGCTTTCTGAATATCCACTCAATAAGCAAAAGCAAAAATCTTCCGCCGTCAAGTGCCGGGAACGGGAGCATATTGAATATACCGAGATTTATTGTAATCAAGGTCATTACATTTAAAATATTAAATACCGCAGAACCGAAGTTTGTTTCTAGTCCCTGTGAGGCAACCTGTGTTACCGCAGATGCAATGCCGACAGGACCTGACATATCTTTAAATCCAAATCTGCCCTGCACAATCCATACAACCGACTGCCATACCATTCTGCCGACTGACAAAGCTTCGGAAAATCCCTGTTTAATTACAGAAGTGAATGTCTTGTCAATTGGCTCAACATAAAAATCAAGAGAAACCGACGGCTTATCTGCCTCTTTATCCTCTTCGTTTTTATAGTAAGTAAAGAACTGAACATCGTTTAGCTCAACTTCTTTGCCGTCCCTTATTACCGTAACAGTTGCAGTATAACGCTGACGGGCATCTTTTTCGGTAATTGTCGGGAGAGTATAGTCTGTTACACCGATTGTATCATAAAGTTTTTTGACGGTATCGTCCATCACCTTTTTAGCCTCGGTTTTGTCGGCGGAATTATTCACCGCCGTACAACCGTCGGTTGTGATATTGTAAAGTTTCAGGAGCGTATCGTCATCGGGCTTTTTATCGGTTGCAATTTTACTGTACTCCGTACAGATTGCATTTGCGCAGTCCTGCTTATATACGGATACAGACTTACCGTCAACATTTTCACAGTTTACACCTGCAAACGAAAAAGATAAATCCTTTGAATTGTAAATATCATATCCGTTGACCTTAACGATTTTATCGCCGATCTGTAAACCGCAGTTTGCGGAATAAGAGCGTCAAACTGTTCAACAGTCGTAGAAGAGTATGCCTCCTGCGGAATGACCATTATAAAAGAAAAAATTATGCCAAGAATTATATTCATTACCGCACCCGCAATAATGACTATCATTCGTTTCCAGACCTTTGCATTATTAAACGAGCGCGGCTCGGGACTGTCTTCGTCCTCGCCCTCCATTGCACAATATCCGCCAATCGGGAAAAGTCTGAGGGAATACTGAGTTTCGCCCTTTTTAAAACTAAACAGCTTTGGCCCCATTCCAAGTGCAAATTCATTTACCTTAATGCCCGAAAGCTTTGCTGTAATGAAATGTCCGAACTCATGTAATCCTATAATCAGCTCAAAAAGCAGCACCGCAATTACTACCAAGGCTATAGTTACTAATATTTGCATATTTGGTCAATCAACTCCAGATAAAAATTCCGCAAAATCTAATTATTTGTTTACCGTTCTGCGTACAAACTCTCTTGCAAGTGCGTCTGCGTTCAGAACATCCTCAACATTTTTTTGATTAATTGTCTTTACGGCATTTAATGATTCCGTAACAAGACTGCCGATTTCAAGGAAAGATATTTTTCCCTGACGGAATAAAGCGTTTGCCTGTTCATTTGCGCCGTTTACCACAGCCGTAGCCGTACCGCCTGTATCAAGGGCTTTCTTGCACGCTGTAAGACATTCAAAGGTCTTGTAATCAGGCTCAAAAAATGTCATTTTGGCAATATCCGCAAGTTTAAGCTCGCCAACAGGCGACTCATAACGGTCGGGATATGTAACCGCATACTGAATAGGAATACGCATATCGGGCAAGCCGAGTTGAGCAATAACCGAATTATCGTCATACTCAACAAGCGAATGGATTATACTTTCTCTGTGAACCACAACATCAATTCTGTCGCCCTCAACATCAAAAAGTCTGCTTGCCTCTATAATTTCAAGTCCCTTATTCATCATTGAAGCAGAGTCTATGGTGATTTTAGCACCCATACTCCAATTCGGATGATTAAGAGCCTGCTCTACCGTAACATCTTTAAGTTCGTCACGGGTTCTGCCAAAGAAAGGACCGCCCGATGCCGTAAGTATCAGCTTTTTAAGCGCCTTATTCTGCGGCATACCCTGCAAGCACTGAAAAATTGCCGAGTGCTCGCTGTCAACAGGCAAAAGCCTTACATTATTATCCCTGACAGCATCCGTAACAAGATGTCCGCCCGCAACAAGAGTTTCCTTATTTGCAAGCGCAATATCTTTTTTGGCATTTGCCGCCGCAATTGTGGGCAGCAAGCCTACCATTCCCACAACGGAATTAAGTACAAGCTCGCAGCTTTTTTCGGTTGCCGCCGCAATAAGTCCGTCCATTCCGCCGAGAACTTTTGTATTGGTATCTTTGACCGCAAGCTGTAATTCTTTTGCTTTTTCTTCGTCAAAAAGCACTGCAATCTGCGGCTTATACTTTCTTATCTGCTGTTCCGTTAGCTTTACATTTGAATTTGCGGTAAGCGCTGTAACATTCAAATTAAGTTTATCGACAACATCAAGCGTTTGAGTACCGATTGAACCTGTTGAACCTAAAACGGAAATATTTTTAATCATAATTTACACCACCGTAGCAAAAGGCAAAAACTGATTGATTGCAAGCATAACAGGAGCGGTAAAAATAATGCTGTCAAATCTGTCGAGCATACCGCCGTGACCGGGAAATACAGAACTGTAGTCCTTAATGCCTACACTTCTCTTGATAAGAGAAAAACTCAAGTCGCCGAAAATAGAAACCACGGCGTCAACAACACCGAGAATGATAAGAGCAACAAAGTTAAACTTATATTCGGGAGCAATTACAAACGCAAAGAGCAAACCGAGTACAACGGCAGTCAATACGCAGAAAATTACTCCGCCGACTGCGCCCTCAACTGTTTTTTTAGGGCTGACATTCGGACAAAGTTTATGTTTGCCAAAGCTTGCGCCGATAAAAAATCCGCCTGCGTCCGCCATCCAAGGAAGTGAAAAAATAGTGGCAAAGTAAAAACTCAACGGCTTGCAATTAAGGCAAAGAGCCGAAAACGCACTCATTCCGAATGTGATAAGAAGTGTGCCGAACATCGCATACGCAAAGTCAAGATAATTGATTTGCTTGTGATTGTATATCAGCATAGCAAACCCCACTATCATAAAAACGGCAATAATCGGATATACCAAGCCCGTATTTAATACTATGGGAATTACTGCTGCAAATAGTATGCACGGAACCGAAATAAAATATTTTTTCAACAGCTTGTTAGCGTGTAAGTATTCGCCTGTCATAAACGCCGTAACCGCAGCTACCGCAAAGGCGATTACGAGCGGCTGTATTTCTCCCAAAAACAGCAAAACTAAAATTATGGAAATGCCGACAACCGCTGTAAGAAGTCTTGCTTTTAATGATTTCATAACTGATCTACCTGCTTCTTTATACTCCTCCAAAGCGCCTGTTGCGTTGAGAGTATATATTAATAGCCTCGTCAAGGTCCGATTTTTCAAAATCAGGCCAGAGCTTATTCATTATGACAAACTCGGTATAAGCAGCCTGCCATAGCATAAAGTTTGAAATTCGGTATTCACCGCTCGGTCTGATAATCAAATCGGGATCGGGCTGACCGGCGGTATAAAGATAATTTGAAAAAAGCGTTTCGTCAATATTTTCAACATCAATCTTACCGCTTTTTACATCTGTGCTTATATTTTTAACGGCACGCACAATTTCGTCACGGCTGCCGTAATTCATAGCAATATTAAGCACCATACCGTCACGGTCTTTTGAACTTTCCTCGTTTTCAATCATAAGATTTTGCAAATCTAAACTGAAATGAGATTTATCTCCGATAAATTTTACAACAATGCTGTCATCTTTGAAGTCCTCAAGTGCCTCGTTAAGGTAAGACTTAAAAAGTTTCATAAGAGCGCTGACTTCATCCTCCGGGCGTTTCCAGTTTTCAGTTGAAAAAGCATAAACGGTAAGATATTTTATACCGATGTCCGAGCAATATCTTGTGATTTTTCTGAAAGTTTTTGCGCCCTCACGATGTCCGACAGAACGAGGCAGACTGCGCTTTTTTGCCCATCTGCCGTTACCGTCCATTATAATACCTATGTGTTCGGGTAAAATTATATCCGTTTTTTTAGCTTCTTCAGACTTTGAATTCCAAAAAGCCATATTACATCTCCAAAATTTCTTTCTGCTTTGCGGCTGAAATTGTGTCTATATTCTTGATATACTTGTCTGTAAGCTCCTGCGCTTTCTTTTCCCCCTGCTTTAAATCGTCCTCTGTAAGCTCGCCGCTCTTCTTCATAGCCTTAAGTTTGTCGATTAAGTCACGGCGAACATTTCTTACCTGTACCTTTGTATCTTCGGAAATCTTCATAATGTCCTTTACGATTTCCTTTCTTCTGTCCTCTGTAAGAGGCGGGAATACAAGGCGGATAACCTTACCGTCGTTCTGTGGGTTAATACCGATGTCAGATGTAAGAATAGCCTTTTCAATCTGTCTTAAAACAGACATATCCCAAGGCTGAACGGTGAGAGTTCTTGCCTCTGTTACAGAAACTGCCGCAAGCTGATTTACAGGAGTAGGTGCACCGTAATAATCAACCTTTACCTTATCGAGTACACCGGGGTTTGCTCTGCCGGCTCTGATTTCAGAAAACTCCTGCTGCATATGAGATACTCTTCTCTCCATTGATTCAGAAGCCTTTTTAATCTGTGTTTGCATAATGTTTCCTCCGTTAATTCATCATAAAATATTAGTCTATAGCATCAACTACAGTACCGATGTTTTCACCGCATACCGCACGATAAATATTCTCAGGGTCTTCAAGGCTGAAAACAAGAACAGGGAGCTTGTTGTCCTTACAAAGTGAAGCTGCTGTGCTGTCCATTACCGCAAGGTCCTTGTTGAGAACCTCGTGGAAAGAAACAACATCGTACTTCTTAGCGTTTGGATTTGTTTTAGGGTCGCTGTCATATACGCCGTCAACCATTGTAGCTTTCATCATAATGTCAGCCTCAATCTCGTTTGCACGAAGAGCGGCAGCTGTGTCTGTGCTGAAGAACGGGTTACCTGTACCGCAGCCGAAGATTACAACCTTGCCTGATTGGAGATGGCACATAGCCTTGTTGCGAATGTAAGGCTCTGCAACCTGGCGCATTGAAATAGCGGTCTGAACTCTTACTACGCAGCCGAGCTGCTCAAGTGCGTCTGCTACGCCGAGAGCGTTGATTGCAGTTGCAAGCATACCCATATGGTCTGCTCTTGTTCTGTCCATATCACCTGAACTTCTGCCTCTCCAGAAGTTACCGCCGCCAACAACGATACCTACCTGAACGCCTGCGTCTACGCACTTTTTGATTGGTTTACATATTTCAACAACTTTGTCGAAGTCGATACCTGTTTTCTGATCACCTGCAAGTGATTCGCCTGAAAGTTTTAATAAAATTCTATTGTATTTTGGTTTCATAACTTAACACCCCACTGTGTAATATAATTACTATAATAATACTATAAAATGCCTGTTTTGTAAAGAAAATTAAGACAATATTTTCTATTTTGCGTTCTTTATTTTAAATCGTGTGACAATATTCCGCATAAAAGACTTTCAAATGCCGATTCAAACCTTAAATCGTCCTCTTTAGTACGCTTTTTAGGCCCTTTGAGATGATTTTTTGAAGATGACATTCTTGCCTTTTTGTTGATATGCCGCTCCATTAAAAGTCCGTCGATATTCTCGTTTGTAAATATTTTTCCCGACTGATGAATTGCATAGCCGCCTTTGCCGAGTACAAGAGCCGCAACTCCGTAATCCTGCGTAACAGCAATATCTCCGCTTTGACAAAGATTTGCAAGTGCAATGTCAACAGCGTCGGCGCCTGCACCGATTACTTTAATTTCACTGTAATTTGATGAAAGAATGTGGTTTGTATCGCAAAGCAAAATGACAGGCACTCTGAGCTTTTTCGCAATCTTTTCAACTTGTTTTACAACGGGACAAGCGTCTGCATCTACCAATATTTTCAAGCGTTTACCTCCTTTTTATATCGTAATGTTTTTATTAAAGTTACACAAACATTGAAATAAACTCTAAGGCAATAACCTAAAAACGGACTTGAAAAAAATCAAGTCCGTTTAGTTTTAATCTGTAATTTTAATTGAATTTATAACAGGCTGATTTTCTGCGTCTACAGAACCGTTGCTGTCGGTTGTTACCGCATTTTTACAGATTTTATCGACAATATCCATACCGTCGGTTACATATCCGAAGCAAGCGTACTGACCGTCAAGATATGTGCTGTCTGACTGAACAATAAAGAACTGTGAACTTGCGCTGTCCATATCTGTTGAACGAGCCATAGAAATCGCACCTCTTGTATGTGAAAGGTTATTTTCTACGCCGTTCTGCGAAAATTCACCCTTGATTGTGTTATCCGAACCGCCTGTACCGTTTCCTAACGGGTCGCCGCCCTGCATCATAAATCCGTCAATAATACGGTGGAATGTAAGTCCGTTATAAAAACCGCTGTTTGCAAGATTTATAAAGTTTGCAACCGTAATCGGAGCAACATCACCGTCAAGCTCAACCTTAATTACACCGTAATCACGAATATTAATCTCTGCGTGATGAGTACCCTTTGCCTCATCGGTGCCTATGGTGGCAGATGTATTTGTTCCGGCAGTTACAGAAGCATCCGTAGCTGATGGGGTACTGTTATTTTTATTTGAAGTTACGGCAAAAACAACTATAACAGCAATAAGAAAAACAGCAACGGCTGAAATTGCAATCCACGCTTTCTTTTTATCCGATTTTTGCGGTTTAGCCAAAGACAGCACTATATCATCAACTGCTTTTTCGGCAGTATCGGAAAGTTTTTTCTGTGACGCAGCGCTTTTAACTATATCCGATGATGCCGTCATTAAGAAAACAATATCTCTTTTACTGAAATTTCCGTTTGACAGTCTTAACTGTTTTTTTACATTTTCTCTGCCGTAATCAAGAGAATTTTGCACTTTATCTTCAGAAATTTTTAAAACATCGGCAATTTTCTTTGCGTCAACATCACTGTCTATATCAGCCTCCATAACGCCGATTTTAACCTTATCTTTAAGCGCGCCTATTGTGGCTTTTAAAGTGGTGGTTTTGCCTGATCC
>OHZB01000384.1_pt1 | contig 13332 bp, 9 predicted proteins | sample 1580351 | NCBI WGS metagenome assembly OHZB01 (sample SAMEA3882512, study PRJEB24775) | human gut metagenome | biome: human-associated habitat; feature: intestine environment; material: feces | place: Netherlands | collected 2009/2010 | reverse complement strand
CTTAAGCACCGCTCCGGCAGCTGCGGCACTTAGAATTATGCGGTATTGCCTTAAAGTGTAACGGATGACCGCCTCTGTAGGCAAAGGAGTGTATTGTATTATGACCTGCCGTGTTCTGCGCATTGATGAACAGCTGTATGGCTGTGAGGAGCTGCCTGCCGGGCAGCCGGTGCTGTGTGATGTTCTGCTGGCCGATGCCGCCGGTACCCAGCGGGTGCTTCCCTACCCCGATGAAGCCCTGACTGCCCAGAACATCCAGGAGGGCGATACCGTTGCCCTGCTGCCGGACGGCACGCTGAAAAAACTAAGGTGTATCTGACACCCTAGGGTAAGCCCGCACTTTGCAAAAGATTCACCGTAACTTTACATCGGTATGGTTGCAGCCCGCAGCCAAATGGCCTATGATTCTGCCGGAACAAACGGCAATTCAATGTTTTCCTCGTCCACAGGCGGGGTTTGGGTCGTGCTGGGGGCGGCGGTTTCCGTTGGTTCTTCCGTGTTGTCCGCCGGTTCGCCGTCACCATTTTCTGCGGGCGCGGCACTGGCGGTGGGCTGACCGGCGGCGTTCAGCACCGGTGTTTTTTTCGTTGCGGGCTTATGGGGTGGCTTGGGGGCAGTTGTCTGCTGCGGGACAGTAGCTGCCGTGGGCTGCGGTTCAGCCGTCGCGGCGGGCTGCGGCGTGGGCTCTGCCGGGACGGCATCATTCGTTTCCGCCTGCCGGGTCGGCTCCGGGGTTGGCTGGGTACCTGCCTGCGGCCGGTGCAGTGCAAAGGCAGCGGCAAGCACCACGGCAGCCACCACAACGGCCAGGACTATTTTTTTCTTCATTGCTGTTTTCCTTTTTATATTTGGGGGCGTTGCGGCATCAGCCTGCCATGCTGTAACGCTGTGCGGCGGTGGTCAGGTCATCCAGCGCGCGGAGCAGGTTCAGCAGCGGCAGCTGGCTTTCATCCACCGCTGCCAGCGCGCGGACCATATCGCCATAGCTGAACACCCCATAGCGCAGGGTGCACAGGTTTGCCCCGTTTTGCCGCATGGCAACCACCGGCATGGCATCCGCGCGGCGGAACGCAATGGCCGGTGTAACGACATAATATACCTTTTTGCCGTCAAAGCGGGTGTTGGTATCCACGGGCTGCAATTCGATTTCGGGCTCACCCGCGTTCCAGGCAAAAGTAAACGTGCATTCCGCGCCGTCCGGCACCATAAAATAGTGGCGGATCCGGATAACGGGCTCCAGCAGCAGGCTGCTGCCGTAATAATCATCGGTCTGGGTGCCGCTGCTTTCAAACTGGTAGCTACCCCAGTTGGCCGTGGAGTTTGGCTCCGCGGTGTCGGCTAACGCATCGGTCAGGTAGCCAAAGTACAGCTGCGCTTTGCCGCCATACACCAGCAGGGTGCCGGCCAGCTCCTTTGCCTGTTGGGGATAATCGTGTTCCAGCAGGTAGTTCAGGTAATCCTTTACGGTGTAAGTATAAACCGGGCCATATTTACCGTTTACCACCATCCGGGCTTCAATATCATCCGTCAGCTGTTTGGCGGCCACCTGGCAAGGGAAAGCGGTGCAGCTTTTGCCGTTTACTTCCACCTGCTTTGCATCTGCCACTGCCACCTGTGTTACGGTGGAATCCGGCAGGGTAAACTGCATGGCGGCATCCTGCGGGGTATCTTCCGGCAGGGTAACGTAAAAATAAATTGTGATTGTCTCCCCCAGGCTCAGGCTGTAGCCTTCCAGATGCTCGCCGGTCTGGGCGGTTTCCGGGGTGGCGGGATCCTGCGGCGGCGGAGTTGGCACGGCAGGGTCAGGCCGGCCGGTTTCGGGGGTGCTCTGCGGCGGATCCGCCCAGGGGATATCCTCATCCGTTTCGCTCACCTGCGTCTGGATGCTGGCCGTATTTTCCTCTGCCAGCGCGGCGGCAGGCAGCGCGGCACACAGCACCACCGCCGCCAGCAAAGCCAGCAGGCGCTGGGGCCAGCTTTTTTGTTTTGTATGGTTCAAACTCAAGGTGTTTCCTTCCTGTTTTTTGTTTTATCTTCTCTTTTTTATCCCGCTAAAGGCATCATCCCTGGTTTTTGGCCAGCAGCGCTGCTCCAATCACCCCGGCGCGGTAGCCGAGGGTGCAGGTGGTAATGCGGGTGTGCTTTTGGGCGTAAGCATTGCCAAAAACCATTGGCCCCACCGCGGCGCGCAGGGGAGCCAGCAGGTTCTCCCCCTGGTTGGCCACCCCGCCGGACAGACCGATCACTTCCGGGAAGAAGATGTTGATCATGTTGGCAACGCCCACCGCAAGGTAATGAATGTACTGTTCCACCACGGCTTTGCCTGCGGCATCGCCCTGGGCGGCGGCATCAAAGGCGGTGCGGCCATTTACCCCGCCGCTTTGGGCGGCTATGCCATGCAGGGCGCTTTCGGGGTGGGCTGCCATGGCTTCTTTGGTCATGCGGATCAGGGCGGTGGCACTGGCCAGGCTTTCCAGGCAGCCGGGGCGGCCACAGGTACAGCGCGGGGCATCCGGGGTGTCCAGAATCACCATGTGCCCCGGCTCCGCTGCCGCGCCGGTATAACCGGTCAGCAGCCTGCCGCCCAGCACCACACCGCCGCCCACGCCGGTGCCCAGTGTGATGATCACTGCGCTTTCGGCCCCTTTGGCGCAGCCCGCCAGTGCTTCGCCCAAAGCGGCGGCGTTGGCATCGTTGGCAAGAGCAACCGGCAGGCCGGTTCTGGCGCGCAGATAATCCCCCATGGCAAAATCATGCCAGCCCAGATTGTTGGAGTAGCGCACGAGGCCGCCATCCACCGTGCCAGGGCAGCCAACGCCAATGCCCGCTACCTGCTGGCCCTGTGCCAGCTGATTGCAGAGGGCTGCAATATCATCGCACACGGCCTCGGCCGGGCGCGGCAGTTTGGTGGGGGTGCTCGCTTCCTTTATAATAGCACCGTCTGCATCCACAAGCGCAGCTTTGATATTGGTTCCCCCAAGGTCCACACCCAGATAATACATGATTGCAGCCTCCTGTACATAACATTTTTTTCAGTGTAGCAGATTGCCCGCCCCGGCGCAAGAACCTGTAGACAAAAAAGCATCCAAAAGTAAACCCGGCACTACCCACTGCTCTTTTGTCGGGTCGTGCCGGTTGGATTTTATTAGCGGCTGCTCATCCGTTCAGTTTGGCGTACTCTTCGTCGGTAACGGGCTCGCACCATTCGTTGCTGCAATCTTCGCCGGGAACTTCCACAGCAATGTGGCTGAACCAGCTGTCGGCCTTGGCACCGTGCCAGTGCTTGACGTTGGCCGGGATGGTGATCACGGTGCCGGGGGTCAGGCTGACGGCAGGTTTGCCTTCTTCCTGGTACCAGCCTTCGCCTGCGGTACAAACCAGCAGCTGGCCGCCGCCCTTGGCCGCGTGGTGGATATGCCAGTTGTTGCGGCAGCCGGGCTCAAAGGTAACGTTGGCCAAAAACAGACCGGTTTTAGGGTCGGTCAGCGGGTTCAGGAACGACTGGCCAATGAAAAACTTGGCATAAGCGGTGTTTGCGGCACCGGTTCCAAAAACATTCTGCTGCTCAAATTCATGTTTATCCATGCACTTCATACTTGTTGCCTCCTGTTTTTCTGTGTCCCTGCCCTGTTGTGCTTGACGCTGCGGCGCTGGGATACTATGTGACCGCTATATTTTTTCAAAATTCCTTATCGAAAAAACTGCCCGCACAACGGCTTATCATACCGTGTACGGGCAGTTGATTTATAATTATCTACTTTTCTCTCAGGTCTGGGTCGATAAACGCAACCCCACCTGGTACCCCAGCAGGGTGCGGGTTTCCACCGGCTGATGGCGGATGAGGGAAAGCAGCTGCTGTGCGGTACGGCGGCCCAGCTGTTCGGCATCAAAAGAGACCGCCGTGATCTGTGGCGTACACCCCTGCAGCGCTTCGTCGTCATACAGGGAGGCAAGACAGATATCCTGCGGCACGCGCAGGTTCAGCTGTCTCAGGGTGTTCAAAGCCAGCTGGGCAACCTGGTCATCCATGCACAGGATGCAGTCCGCCCCACGCTGTACCGCGAGCTCCACAGCGCTGGTGCGTAGATCGTCGCTTTCCAGCTCCAAAAACAGCAGGCTCTCATCAATCTTGCAGCAGGCGCGGTCATGCGCCTGCTTATAGCCTTCCAGGCGGGACTGGTTGACGGTGTACAGCATGGATCCGCCCAGCAAAGCAATGCGGTGCAGGCCCTTCATCAGCAGCAGGCTGACCAGCTCGCGGCAGCCGCCCACCTGATCATGGTCCACCGAGATGACATCCTGGTCAGCCGGGCGGCCAATGGCAACAAAGGGGATGCCGCTTTTTTGCAGCATGGGGATCAGGGGATCACGCTCCAGCGTGCGGGCCAGAATCACGCCATCAATCTTGCGGTTGACCAGTAGACGCTGCATCGGGCTTGTTTCCTGCTCGCCCACCATCGTCATCAGCACATCATAATCATTGCGGGTGGCAATATCGTACACGGCGCTGACGGTTTTGCGCAAAAATGGTGCGGCAAGGTTGCCGAACTGGCGCGAGAACACCAGTGAGATATTATAAGACTGCTGGGTTACCAACCCGCGTGCCAGCATATTGGGCACATAGTTTTTCTCTTTGGCGTACTGGACCACGCGGGCGCGGGTCGCTTCGCTGACACGGCCATTGCCCGAAAGGGCACGGGATACCGTGGTCTTGGACACGCCAAGATCTTCAGCCATCTGGCTGATGTCAATTTTTTTTTCTCCTTCTGTCTGTTTACGGCGCGGCATGGGTTTACTCCTGTTAATGTTTGCTTCTATAAGATCTTCTTTCTGTCCTTGCCGGTTTTCCGCCCCACGGGCAGTTCCCAGGGTACTGTTCCAGAAACCAGTCCCCCACCCCGGCCATTCCCTACTTGGTTAATGGACTTAACATATTATACCACATTTTCCTGGATCATGGTAGCCCCCTGTGCAAAGAAAGCAAAGAACACGCTACCCCAGTACGGGGTCATTATATCATTCCTGGCTCTGCTTTTCAACCGATTTCTGGCTCTGTTTCCGTTTTCCAGTGTGTTTTATAACCTGGTAAAGTTTTCTCATTTTGTCCGTATCCTGCTCAGTCATCGTACCTGCGCCAAATTGGGCGGCTTGGGCCAATGCCAGCAGAGCTTCGGCATCCTGGGGTTCAAGGGCGGGGACACAACTTTGCAAAAATGCGGCAAACTCCGGCGCATCGGATGGTGTATCCGGCGGCAGGCCGCGACGCACCAAAAGGCGGTAGATGCTGCCAAACACGGCCAGCACCCGCGCGTTGCAGCTACCCCGGCCATACCCCATGGCATGGCGGCGGGCCAGCACCAGCAGCACCGCAGCAACCAACAGGCAACCCCCCAGCAACGCCGCCAAAATCAGCCTGCTGCGGGGCACGATGGTGGCTGCGGGTTCGTTTGCGCTGCTCTCCCCTGCTGCGGGGGCAGTGTCTTGACCTTGAGTTTCGGGCAGCGGGTCGGTGCGCAGGTCGGCCTGTTGGGCGCTGACCAGCACGCCGGGGGTCATCTCCATGGGGGTCCAGCCCTGGCCGGAAATGTACACCTCCGCCCAGGCGTGGGCGTTATCGTCCTGCAAAATGGCGTGCCAGCTGCCGTCCTCCTGTTGGGTAAACAGGCTTTGCGGCGCGGCATAGCCCACCACATAGCGCGCAGGCAGCCCAAACATGCGGAACATAACCACCGCCGCCGAGGCAAACTGCACACTGTACCCCTGTTTGGATTCCGTTAAAAAGTAACGGATGGGGTCGGCCCCCTCCGGCGGCTGGGGAGCGCTGGCGTTATACTGGTAGTTGGTGTTTAGGTAGGCGCGGATGTAATCGCCAATGTCCGCAGCTTCGGTCAGCTTCTGGTCCTTTTTGGCTTCATCGCACAGGGCTTGCAGCTCGTCATAGCCGTCCGGCACGGCGGTGTAGCGGCTGGCGGCGTAAGCGGCATAGGATGCTTCCATCCGGTCCAGCACGCTGGGGTCGGCATCGGCGCGGGCTTCCAACTGGGTTTGGGCGGTATCCCGCGGGTAATACAGGAACACATCGTCCTGCGCGGTCTGGCCCGCGGCGGCGCCATCGCCCTGGATGGTGTAATAATCGCCCCAGTAGGCGTTGTACGGTGCATAGGTGTACTGGGTATCGGCGTGGATGCGCTCCACCGTCAGCGTCTGGGGCTGGGCGGTGCCGTCATAGGCGGTGCGCAAAAACGGCAGGCTTGCAATGGTCAGCCGGGCATTATCCTCGGTTTTCCAGTTCATAGCGGCGCTGTCAAAGGCATCGGCATCAGGGGCCTGCCAGGTGGTGCCGTCATAACTGCCGCCGATAAATCCCCGCAAGTATACGGTTTCTTCGGGTTTGTCGCTGGCGGTCAGGGCCAGATCCGTCACTCCGCTGACCTGGATACCCCCGCCCTGGTTCAAGGCGCCATCCGCCACACCACCGGCGGCGGCTTCTACCTGAATGTTCAGCCTGCCGCCGCTGACCCGCGGCAGCCAGGTAATGGCGGTGCTCAGCGCGGCGGATTCCACCCGCTGGGCCGCGGGCTGCAACCAGCCAAGGGGAACCCCCAGCGCCGGGCGCAGCAGCCACCAACAGGGCAGCGCCAGCGCAAGGCAAAGCCCGCCCGCCGCCAGCGCGGCAGACTTTTGGATGTTATAATGGCGGCAAAGGTTCTGGCGGTAGTTTTCGGTATCGCGCCTGCCCCACAAGGCCCGCCGCTGCACCGAGCAGGAAGCCGCCCATGCCCCCATCCAACCGGCCAAAAGCAGCAGGCAGGCGGGCACAGCAGGCGCGGCCCCGGCCAGCGCCAGCAGCACAACAACGGGCAGCAGCATTAGATCCAGCAGCAGGGCATCCGCACGGCGCAGGGCCGCAGCGGCCAGCGCCCCGGTAACGGGCAGGGCGGCCAGCAGCAAAAACAGCCCCAGCTGCGCCGCACTGCCGCCCTGGGCCACCGGCAGCGCACTGCCAAGGCGGGCATTCAGGCTTTGGGCAATGTTCCCGGCGCACTGCTGCGCCCCGGCCAAAAAGTTCCGCTGGCAGATGAACAACACCACAAGATACACAATCACCCCCGCTAGCAGCCCCCAGCGGCGCAGGGCTTGCGGCGCACGCAGGAACAGCGCCCACCCGGCGCAGAAAGCGGCTGCCGCGGGCCACACCCACAACGGCACCGCAATGCCGAACCCGGTGGAAAGCACCAGCAGCAAACCAAAGGTGAGCGCCAGCAGCAGCGCGGCATCTGCCGCCAGCCACAACGCGGGGTGCGCTGCGGGGCGCTGGGTGCTCACCAGCACACGGTCCACAAACTTCAGCCCACTGCCGGGGTCGGCAGCGCCGCGCCGGCTCAGGGCAGTACGTTCTTTTTTGCACTTGGGCGGGTTTTTGCGGTGCTTCGCCGCCTGTTGGGGAAAATCCCCCCATTCCTCCGCTCCGTCCAGGTCCCCACCGGGGGTCAGGGCAGCGCGCAGGGCGGTCAGCGGTTCGCGCACCATCAGGCGGTCCAGCTTGGCGCTCAGCTTCCAGTGTACCTGCTTGATGGTATCCCCGTCCCGGTACTCCCGCAGCTCATAGCTGCCGCCCAGGGCGGCGCGGGTGTCGGCTTCGTCGCCGTCCTCATCGGGGGCGGTTTCCGCTTTGGCTTTGCCAGCCGCGGCAGCGGGCAGCACACAGATGCTCTGGCTTTGCGCAGCAGCCGGGCATGCCGCGGTGAACACCCCCAGGTGATCCCGCAGGGTGATGCCCCGCACCGCAATGCTCCACACGCCGCTTTTGCCTGCGTTTAGGGTAATGCGCTGTTCGGCGCTCTCCTTGCCGCCCAGCATGGCGGCGCAGCGCAGGGTGATCTGCCCGCCGCCCCATTCATCGGCGGCGTTCAGCAGCACCACAAGCGCAGGGATGGGCAACCGGCTGCGGTTGTGCAGCCGAACCGTCAGGGTAAAATCTTCGCCCTGTATCACGGGTTTGTCCGGCACCAGCAGCTCTGCCGTTACCTGCCTGCGCAGATAGGCGGCATCCAGCCGCAGCAGCACCAGAAGCACCAGCGCAAACGCTAACAGGAACACCGCCAGCGGTGCCTGGGTGATGAGCGCCGCGGCCAGCAGCACCAAAAGCACCAGCGCCCGGCCCAGCTTACCTGCCATGGCGGTCAGCCTTTTCGGGGCGGGGGCGCGGCACGGTGCGCAGCAGGTCCTGCATTACGCTGTCCACCGTTTCGCCGCCTGCGCGGGCCTGGTCATTCAGCACCAGGCGGTGGCGGGCAACCGCATCAAACACAGCGGTCACATCCTGCGGGGCAACAAAATCCCGCCCCGCCAGGTACGCCGCCGCGCGCGTCATGCTGGCCAGCGCCAGGGTGGCACGGGGGCTTAGCCCCACGGTCAGGCGCGGGTCCTTGCGGCTGGCCTGGGCCAGCGCCACAATGTAGCGGTACATCAGCTCATGCACAAATACCGTGCTGACCTCCTGCTGCATGGCAAGCAGATCCGCCTGACCGGCAACGGGGCGCACACGGTCCAGCAGGCGGCCTTTGCTCTGCCCGGCCAAAATTGCCAGCTCCGCTTCCTCATCGGGGTAGCCCATTACGGCGCAGACCATGAAACGGTCCAGCTGAGACTGCGGCAGCATCTGCGTGCCGGCGGCGCCGATGGGGTTCTGGGTTGCAATTACGGTAAAGGGTGCGGGCACCGGGCGGGTAACGCCGTCCACCGTCACCGTGCCTTCTTCCATCACTTCCAACAAAGCCGACTGCGTGCGGGAGGAGGTACGGTTGATCTCATCGCCCAAAAACAGGTTGCACATCACCGCACCGGCGTGGTACACAAACTTGCCGGTCTCTTTCTGGTAAACGGAAAATCCCACCAAATCGGACGGCAGAACATCCGGCGTAAACTGCACGCGGCTTTCTTTCAGGTCCAGCGCGCGGGCAAAGGCCAGCGCCAGCGTGGTTTTGCCCACGCCGGGAATATCCTCAATCAGCACATGGCCGCCCGCCAGCATGGCCATCCAGATGGTGTTTACCGTTTGCTGTTTGCCCTGCACGGCCTTGTTTACTTCGGCCGTAACGGCGGCGGCCTGCTGTGTGTACTGCATGGTTAATCCTCCCGGTGTTTTTTCCATATCACCATAATGCCAACGGCGGCGGCAATAACCACCAGCCCGGCCCACAGTGCGTTGTTTTCCAGCCAGATCATGGTATTGGAGATCGCGCTCCCCTCGGATTCCGCGCTGCCCTCCCCCGGCAATGGGGTCAGGGCCTGGGGAGCCACTTCGGCAATGGAGCTGCCGCCGGCATCCTCCACGGTCACCTGGCGCGGCGTTTCGTCCCAGGTAGCGGCGCTTTCCTGCAAATCCTCCTCTTTGGTGGTGTCCGCAGCGGCGGTGTCGTGCTCCGCAATTACCAGGTAGCGCTGGCTGTTGCGGGTGTAGGGGTGGCAGGTGGAAAGGGTCAGCAGGTCCCGCCCCGGCTGGATCAGCACGGCGTTGATATCGCTGGGGTCAATAATTTTCAGCTCGCTCACGCGGTAAATCAGCGTTTCCCACGGGGTGGTCACCTGGATCTTGTCCCCCACCTGGATCTGCTGCACGTTGCGCAGCATTTCCGCGCCATAATAGCCGCGGTGGGCGGCAATCACGGTGTTGGTGTTTTCGCCGCCCAGCGGCATCGAGGTCTGGCCCAGCAGCGCCGCGCCTTTGGCCAGGTTTTCGCGGCTGGCGCCCAGGTAAACGGGCAGCTCCAGGTTCAGGCGCGGGATCCACAGCACAGCCAGCACATCATCGTCATAGCCATAGGCCGCAAGGTCCAGCGGGGCTTCCTCATAGGCGAACGGGTCGGTCAGGCCGCTTTGGCCCCCGGCGTAAATTTCCGCGTTATAGTCCTGCATCGCGGCGTACAGTTCAGGGTAGGCGCGTTCCGGCTCCGGGGGTTCGGCTGTGGTTTCCTCCGCCGCGGGGGCGGTGGGCTGGGCTTCGGCGCGGGCCGCAAACTGCGCAGCGGTTTTGGCGTTGCGGGTGCTGGTCCACCACTGGGCAGCGGTGGGCTGTATCAACAGCGCCAGCCCCAGCAAAATGGCCAGCCAGGCCAGAATTTTAGCAATCAGCCGTCCCATTTAGTCATCCTCCTCGCGCTTTTTGCAGCGGTGCAGCAGCAAAAGCAGCAGCAGCGCTTCGCCGCCGATCACAATGCTGCCCGTTACCGCGATCCACGGCCAGGCATCCACCACGCGCTTGACCACCGTTCCGGTGCGCAGCGCCTGATACTGCACGGCCTGCGGGGTGTTGGTTTCTTCCTCTCCATTATAAGGGATGCGGGTGCCGCGCACAAGCATGCGGTGGGTGTTGATGGCATACGGCGTGCAGGTAACAAGGGTGCAGTAATCCTGCCCCGCGGTGATGTCCAGATCCTCGGTGTGCTCCGGTTCCACCACTTTGATTTGATCCACCTGGTACGCCAGCGTTTCATCCAGAATATGCAGGTAGAAACAGTCGCCCTCTTCCAGCTTGTCCAGGTCGGTGAACAGCACGGCTTCGGGCAGGCCGCGGTGGCCGGTCAGCACGCTGTGGGTGCTTTCGCCGCCAAGGGGGTAGCTGGAGCCTTCCAGATGGCCAACGCCCTTTTGCAGCACATCATCGCTGGTGCCTTCGTAAATAGGCAGGTTGACGTCAATTTTCGGGATGGTGATATACCCCAGGCTTTCGCCCACATCCACAAGGTCCACATAGCTGGTGCCGGTATCCTCCGCTTCGCCTGCGGCATCGCGCTCCACGGCGCTGTCCAGCTGCTGGTTATAGCGGCGGGCGGCCTCCTTGGCGGCGTCCAGTTTTTCGGTATCCATGCTTTTTACGGTATCATCGTAATTTTGGATCGCTTCGCTGGCGTGGCGCTGCGCCACCGCGTTGCTGATAACCGGGTACGATGCCACCCCAATGCCGGACAGGATCATCAAGGCCGCAAAGCCGACTTTTAGTTTTGTTGTGGTATCCATAGCGTCACCGCGAACCTTTCCGTGAGAGGGTTGAAGTTGGGAACTGATGCAATTAGAAATTAGGAATTAGGAATTGGAAGTAGGCAAAAGAATAAATAATAAAGAATAATGAATAATTGTGGTGGACCGCGGCGCATTGCGCCGCTCAGGAGATATTGGGTTGGGGGTGGTTTTTAGGGTAGTGAATAACAATAAAATAATCTGTAGGGCCTTACGGCGTTGCACACCACAAAATTGTAATAAACCTCGCCCTGCATGTAGGGGGCGGCGTCCCCGACGCCCCGTTTGACGGGCCTAATAATTGCCGCCCATCCACCCCGCGCCGCAAACATTGCAAATCATTTGTAGGGGCCGATGCTCGCCATCGGCCCGCCGGGCTGCCTGCACTGCTCCCTGTCCACTGACCACTACCCACTCTCCACTCTCTCACGATGCGCACGCCGCCACATCCCCCATTGTCAGGGTAATGTGTCCGTCCGGAGCGGCATCCGCCACAAACAACACGCCGGGGCGGGCGGTACCGGCGGCAATGCGGTCGGCCAGGGCCTGCTCCACGGCGCGGCTCACCTTGCGGCGCAGCTCCCGCGCACCATAGGCGGGTACGGTATCACCTGCCAGCGCCGCGGCAGCCGCCGGGGTATGGCGCAGGGTGTAGCCCTGGCGGGCGGCGCGTTCTTCCAGCTCGCAGAGCAGGCGATCCGCGATCGCGGCCAGCTGGGCGGGGCCAAGCGGGTCGAACAGCACCACATCGTCCAGGCGGCCCATCAGCTCCGGGCGGAAATAATCTTTGGCTTCCTGTAATGCCTTTTTGCCGCGGCGGGCGGTTTCTTCGGCGGCAGCGCCGAAGCCCAGCGGGCTGGCCTGCCCCGCCAGGCAGCGCGCCCCCAGGTTGGAGGTGAGCAGAATGATCGTGTTGGAAAAATCCGCCTTGCGCCCCTGGGCATCGGTCAGGGTGCCATCTTCCAAAATCTGCAGCAGAATATTCTGGATATCGCTGTGGGCCTTTTCAATTTCATCAAACAGCACCACGCTGTAGGGGCGGCGGCGCACGGCTTCGGTCAGCTGGCCGCCCTCATCGTGCCCCACATAGCCCGGCGGTGCGCCGATCAGCCGTGCCACCGTGTGCTGCTCCATATATTCGCTCATATCAAACCGCAGCAGGGCTTTTTCGCTGCCAAACCAGCTTTGGGCCAGGGTACGGGCCAGTTGGGTTTTACCTACGCCGGTAGGACCTAAAAACAGCATTGCGCCAATGGGGCGGCCAGCTTCCCGCAGGCCGGTGCGGCTGCGCCGGATAGCCGCCGCCACGGCATGCACCGCGCGCGGCTGACCAATCACCTGCGCGGCAAGGCGGGCTTCCAGCTGGTCCAGGCGCACACGCTCCGCCTCCCCTACCCGCTCGGCGGGCACGCCGCTGGCCTTGCCCACCACCTTGGCAATTTCCGCCGAGGTCAGCACCGGCATTTTGCTGCCTGGCAGCATGGATTGCTCCCCGCCTGAAATCCGCAGCGCCGCGGCGGCTTCGTCCAACAGGTCAATGGCCTTGTCCGGCAGGTAGCGCCCCGGCAGGTAGCGCACGCTCAGCTCCACCGCGGCGCGGATCGCCTCCTGCGGGATGCGCACCCCGTGGTAGCGCTCATACCGGGGCATCAGGCCGGTTAAAATTTTTTCCGCCTGCTGTGGGGCCGGTTCCTCAATATTCACCATGCCAAAGCGGCGGTCAAGGGCGGAGTCCTTCTGGATGGTCTTGCGGTATTCCTCCGGTGTGGTCGCACCGATGAGCTGGATTTCCCCGCGGGCCAGCATCGGCTTTAAGATACTGGCCGCATCGATCGCGCCTTCCGCCGCACCGGCCCCGGCGATCACATGGATCTCATCAATAAACAGAATGGTGGAACGGTCGCGGTAAAGCTCTTCCAGCAGGTTTTTGAACCGCTCCTCAAAATCGCCGCGGTACTTGGTGCCCGCCACCATGGACGCCATATCCAGCGCCAGCACCCGCTTGCCCTTTAAGCTGGGCGTTACCTGCCCGGCGGCAATGCGCTGGGCCAGGGCTTCGGCCAGGGCGCTTTTGCCCACGCCCGGCTCCCCCAAAAGGCATGGGTTATTCTTTTGGCGGCGGCACAAAATTTCGATCATGCGTTCCAGCTCATCATCCCGGCAAAGTACGGGATCCAGCTGGCCTTCCTGCGCAAGGCGGGTCAGGTCACGGCCATATTTTTCACTGGGGCGGCTGCCGCGGGTACTGCTCATGCGGGGGCTGCTGGGCAAAACCAGCTGGCCGGAAAGCTGGCGGCATTCCCGCGCGGCGCG
>OHZB01000381.1_pt1 | contig 13377 bp, 10 predicted proteins | sample 1580351 | NCBI WGS metagenome assembly OHZB01 (sample SAMEA3882512, study PRJEB24775) | human gut metagenome | biome: human-associated habitat; feature: intestine environment; material: feces | place: Netherlands | collected 2009/2010 | reverse complement strand
TACATTCATTACATGTTTCAGAAATACGACAACGAGATCCGTATCATCAATGTAGACAAGCTGACGTATGCAGGAAACCTTGAGAACCTCAAGGACATTGAGAATAGAGAGAACTACACTTTCGTTAAGGCTGATATCTGCGACAGCGAAGCTATCATGAAGATCTTTGATGAGAATGATATTGACCGTGTCGTTCATTTTGCAGCAGAGAGCCATGTAGACAGAAGCATCCGTAACCCGGAAGTCTTTGTCAAGACAAACGTACTTGGTACTCTGGTCATGCTGAATGCAGCCAAATCTGCATGGGAACTTCCGGATGGAACCTTTAAACCGGACAAGAAATTCCTTCATGTATCCACAGACGAAGTATACGGCTCCCTCGAGGAAGATGGCGGCTTTTTCTATGAGACAACTCCATATGATCCGCACAGCCCGTACTCTGCAAGCAAGGCATCCTCTGATATGCTGGTAAAATCCTACATGGATACCTACAAATTCCCGGCAAACATCACAAACTGCAGTAACAACTACGGACCATACCAGTTCCCGGAGAAACTGATCCCGCTGATCATCAACAATGCGCTGCAGGGCAAGAAGCTTCCGGTATATGGTGACGGCAAGAATGTCCGCGACTGGCTCTATGTTATGGATCATGCCAAGGGAATCGACATGGTACAGGAGAAGGGACGTCTGTTCGAGACATATAACATCGGCGGACACAATGAGAAACAGAATATCCAGATCATCCATATCATTCTTGATACTCTTCAGGAAATGCTTCCGGAGGGAGATCCGCGTAAAGAACTCGTAAGCGAAAACCTGATCACTTACGTAGAGGACCGCAAGGGTCATGACCGTCGTTATGCGATCGCACCGGACAAGATCAAAGAAGAAGTTGGCTGGTATCCGGAGACATGTTTTGAGGATGGAATTCGCCTGACGATCCAGTGGTTCTTTGAGCATGAGGACTGGATGAAGAATGTTACCAGTGGTGACTATCAGAAATATTACAACGAAATGTACAAAACCAAATAAAACGCTCCGATCATTCAGACGGAGGCTGGAAATGCTGCAGGCATCGGAGGAGTCTCTGAGGCTTGCGGCATTTTTTGATGTTAGAAAGGATAATCATGAAAAAGATTGTAATCATCGGGGCAAATGATTTTCAGAAGCCACTGATTCAAAAAGCAAAAGAAATGGGATATGAAACGCACGTATTCGCCTGGAGAGAGGGCGCAACCGGTGCGGAGGATGCGGATTTTTTTTATGAGATCAGTATTGTGGAGATGGACGCGATCCTGGAAGAATGCCGGAAGATCAAACCGGATGCAGTTGCTACCATAGGCTCAGATCTTGCGAATATCACGGTACAGTATCTGGCAGAGAAACTGGGACTTCCGGGAAACAGCAGTGAATGTATCAGGCAGTCTACCAACAAATATGCCATGCGGAGCGCTTTCCAGAAAGCCGGGATCCCGGTTCCGTATTTTGCATGCGTCGGAGAAGGCGAGAGCGTGGAACCGGAGCATTTCCCGGTGATCGTCAAACCGACAGATCGTTCCGGCAGCAGAGCGATCACCAAGGTCACAGATCCGTCTGAACTTCCGGCAGCGATCGAAGCCGCGATCGCACAGTCTTTTGAGAAGAAAGCGATCGTGGAAGAATATATTTCCGGAGCAGAATACAGTGTGGAAACGATCAGCTATCAGGGAAAACACACCTGCCTTGCAATTACCAGGAAATTTACGACTGGAAGTCCGCATTATATCGAGGTTGGTCATTTACAGCCGGCTCCACTGACAGATGATATAAGAAAGCAGGTAGAAGAGACCGTATTTCGTGCACTGGATGCACTGGGAGTGGAATTTGGAGCGGGACACAGTGAACTCAGGATCAATAAAAAAGGCGAGATCCGCATTATAGAGATCGGGTCACGTATGGGCGGCGACTGCATTGGTTCCGACCTTGTACCTCTTTCGACCGGACAGGATTTTGTGGGCATGGTTGTGGACACCGCAGCCGGAAATCCGCCTGTCATCAAAGCGAATGAGCCGCATATATCTGCGATCCGTTTCCTGATGAATGAAAATGACCTGCGTCTTTTGAATGATATCAAACAGAATCATCCATCTAATCTCAAAAAAGTTGTGATCGAGGGCGATGTAAAAACCGCCAGCATCACAGACAGCGGCAGCCGTCCGGGATTTTTTATCCTGCAGGCAGAGTCTTATGAAGAGATGGAAACACTTCTTCATCATGGACCGTGGGAAAATCCAATCCATGTTTTTGACACACCGGTTCAGAAACTCCGCTATAATGATGGCAAAAATACATTTTTTATGAAGAGAGATGATCTTCTTCCGTTTGCTTTTGGTGGAAACAAGGTGCGTTTTGCGCGGAAGTTTGTGGAAGATATGCAGGAAGAGCATTGCGATAGCATGATCATCTACGGAAATTATCACTCCAATCTCTGCCGTATCCTTGCAACGCTTTGTCATGAGCTGGAGATCCCGTGCTATATGGTCCATAATACTGAGGATATCAAAGAAGACAGAGAGACGAGTAACAGCCGTATCATCCGGCAGATGGGAGTTGTAGAGATCCCATGCGGCAAGGCGGGAATCGCAGCAGCAGTGGAACAGGCTATGGCAGAACTGCGTGAAAAGGGATACAAACCGTATTATATTTACGGGAATTCCAGAGGCCAGGGCAGAGAATGGGTTCCGATGAGAAGCTACGAAGCTGTGTATGACGAGATCTGCTGTTACGAAAACAGACACGGTGTTCATTTTGACTATATTTTTCTTGCATCCAGTACAAATGCGACACAGTCCGGACTTCTTGCGGGAAGTCTGCGTCAGGGAGATGACCGCAGGATCGTGGGGATCTCCGTTTCCCGAAATGCCGCAAGAGGCAGGGAAGTCATCACCGGAAATCTCAGAGAATATGCAGAAAAATTCCACAGAACACTTCCGGACGATCTGGAAGACCATATCCATTTTACAGATTCCTATATGGAGGGCGGATATGGTGCATGGTCAGAACCGGCAGCAGATCTGATCCGTCAGATCTATGGCAGTGAAGGAATCCCTCTTGATATGACCTATACAGGAAAGGCTTTTTATGGTATGGTTAAATATCTGGAAGAGAATCAGATCCAGGGAAAACAGATCCTGTTTCTTCATACAGGAGGAACACCTCTGTTTTTTGACTTTCTTGAACAAGAGGATAAATAAGCATGAAAAAATTAATGATCCTGGGAGCGAGTTATTCTCAGCTCCCTCTTTATGAAGCTGCCAGGAAGCTTGGCGCAGCAACCGTAGCCGCCAGCACACCGGGAGACTGGCCGGGATTTGCAGTGGCAGATGAGAGCGTCTATGCAGACATCACCAATCCCGAAGCAATCCTTAAAGCAGCACAGGAAAAGGGAATCGATGGCATTGCAACCTGTTGTCTGGATGCAGGCGTGCGTGCACTTGGATACACCTGTGAGAAGATGGGGCTGATCGGTCCGTCAGCCAGAGCTGCTGATATCAGCAATGATAAATTCAAGATGAAAGAAGCTTTTATGGCAGGAGGCGTGCAGTGCGCGAGACATATCTGCATCCACAGTCTGGAAGAACTGGAAGAAGCACTTGAGAAACTGGAATTTCCGGTAGTCCTCAAGGCTGTAGACCTTATGGGAAGCAGAGGAATCTTTCGCTGCAATACCAGGGAGGAGACTTTCTTCTATTATAATAAGACTATGGAAGCAACACGAAAGGACTACTGTCTGGTCGAAGAATTTATCGAGGGTCAGGTGCTCGGATGTGAAGCTATGATCCGTGATGGAAAACTGCTTTACTGTCTGCCGAACAATATCGAAGCTTTTCAGAGCTATGTGCCGACTCCGATCGGTCATTCCGTTCCGTACAGGAAACAGGAAGAACTTGGGGCAGAGGTCCGGCATCAGGTAGAACTTGCCATCAAAGCAGTGGGACTTGATAACTGTCCGGTCAACTGCGACCTGATCGAAAAAGACGGAAAGATCTATGTGATCGAGATCACCGGAAGAGCGGGAGGAACCTGCCTGCCGGAAATGGTAAGCATTTATTATGGAATCAACTATTACGAGGCGATCGTCCGACTGGCTCTCGGAATGGATGTGGAAGAGATGTTCCGTGGCAAAACATCCGGTGTGGCAAATCTTTCCAGAACGCTGCTTTCAGAGAAAGATGGTGTTGTAAAAGCTATCCACAATGAGAATGAACCGGCAGAGGATATTGTGGATCTTTCCTTTAATATTGCACCGGGTGAGGAAGTACATCACTACACAAACGGCAGAGACCGGCTGGGTCAGGTGATCCTTCAGGGAGGAAGCCTTGAGTCCTGCGAGAAACGTCTGCAGGAGATTTTGTCGAAAATAAACATTGAATTTACGGTATGATTGTGAGAGAATAACATGAGAAATTACATTAGTTCAAAAAAAAGTATTTTTCTGATGCTTCATATCAGCCTTCTGTTCAGTTCACTGAGTGGAGTCTGCTCCAAAATGGCATCCCGGTATACAGATCATATATTCTCTGTGAGCTTTATTTTCTGGTTCGGGCTTGTTTTTGTGATCATGTTTGGATATGCGATCATCTGGCAGCAGATCCTGAAACGGATGCCGCTGACTGTTGCCTATGCCAACCGTCCGGTCACACTGATATGGGGAATCATATGGGGAGCACTGATCTTTGGCGAAAAAGTCACCTGGAATATGATCGCAGGTGCAGCCGTAATCTTTGCCGGGATTTATCTTGTAACAGGAGAGGATGGAGAGAAAGGCGGTGAGAATTCATGAACCGTCTGGAGATATCTGTCTGCATTCTGCTTTTTTCTGTGTTTATTTCATCTGTTTCCCAGATCTTACTGAAAAAAGCAGCCAACAGAACCTACGAGAGTCCACTGAAAGAATATCTGAATCCGCTGGTGATAGGAGCGTATGGAATGTTTTTCTGCTCTGTGATCCTGACGATGCTGGCACTTAAGTATGTGCCGCTTTCCATGTCACCGATCCTGGAATCCACAGGTTATATTTTTGTGTCGGTGATGGGATACTTTTTTCTGAAAGAGAAATTTACGAAGAGAAAACTGGCAGGATTTGCACTGATCCTGGCAGGAGTTATTATATTTAACATATAGAGAAATGAGGGATATAGGACATGCTGGTATCCATTGTCATACCATGCTATAATTCAGAACATACCATCGGCAAAGTGGTAGAACTGGCTATAGAAGAATTTGAGAAACTGAAAGACTACGAGTGTGAATTTGTGCTGGTCAACGATTATTCCAGGGATGGAACGTGGAATGCGATCCATGCATTGGCAGAGAAGCATCCGAATGTCAAGGGAATCAACCTTGCCAAGAATTTCGGACAGCACAATGCGATCATGGCGGCTATGAATCATACAGAGGGAGATCTGATCATTGGAATGGATGATGACATGCAGAACCATCCGTCGCAGATTCCACTTTTTCTGGACAAGATCCAGGAGGGATATGACATTGTATTCGGCGTGTTCAAAGAACGAAAGTTTTCTGCATTTAAGAATCTGACAGGAGCAGTCAGCAGATTTCTTCTGTGGCATCTGCTGGACCGTCCGAAGGATATCCAGATGAGCAGTTTCTGGTGCTGCCGCCGTTATGTGCGTGATGAGATCGTGAAGTATGATGGATACAATATCTTCCTTCAGGTACTGTTTTTCCGCACAACACATAATATTGCCAATATCGAGATCGAGCACTTTGAACGTGAGGTAGGAACGTCTAACTATAACTTCCGCAAGGGACTGAATCTGTTTCTTTCCTGCCTGAATTTTACAGTGATCCCGCTCCGTGTGTCGACATTTTTCGGAACATTGTTTTCAGCGGCTGGCTTTATCGGGGCAATCGTTGTACTGGTCCGTAAGCTTCTGGATCCGACGATCGCGATTGGCTGGTCTTCTCTGATGTGCGCGATGCTGGTGCTCTTTGGAATTGCATTCCTGATGCTCGGAATCATCGGAGAATATCTCGGTAAGCTGATGCTGAATATCAACAGGACTCCTCAGTACGTGATCCGGGATAAGGCAAATATCACATCCGAAGAAGAAAAGAGGTAATACATGATAGATTTTAACAGACCGGCGATCGTCGGAAATGAATTAAAATATATTCAGGATGCTGTGGCGCAGGGGATGCTCTGTGGAGACGGCAAGTATACAAAGCTCTGCTCAGAGTGGATGAAGAAACGCTTTGATGTAAATCAGGTTTTTCTTACGACTTCCTGTACACATGCACTGGAGATGGCGGCTTTTCTCTGTGACATTCAGCCGGGGGATGAGGTGATCATGCCTTCCTACACGTTTGTTTCAACTGCAGATGCATTCGTGCTTCGCGGAGCAAAGATCGTTTTTGTAGATATCCGTCCGGATACCATGAATATCGATGAGAACCTGATCGAGCAGGCGATCACAGACAAGACCAGGGCGATCGTTCCTGTCCACTATGCAGGTGTGGGCTGTGAGATGAACAAGATCATGGAACTTGCGAAGAAATACAACCTCAAAGTTGTTGAGGATGCCGCACAGGGCGTGGAGGCATATTACCACGGCAAGGCTCTTGGAACGATCGGCGATTTTGGCTGCTACAGTTTCCATGAGACAAAGAACTATACTATGGGAGAGGGCGGTGCAATCCTTTTTAACAGGGATGAATATGTGGAGAAGGCAGAGATCCTGAGAGAAAAGGGAACTGACAGAAGTAAGTTTTTCCGCGGACAGGTTGACAAGTATCGCTGGATGGATTATGGTTCTTCCTATCTTCCAAGTGAACTGAATGCAGCATATCTTTATGCACAGCTGGAAGCAAGAGATCAGATTTTTGCCAAAAGAATGGAGATATACAATTATTATCATAAAAATCTGGCTCATCTTGCACAGGAAGGTAAGATCGAACAGCCTTATGTGCCGGAGGAATGCAGCCACAATGCCCATATGTATTATATCAAGGTGCGTGATATACAGGTAAGAACCCGGCTGATTGCTTACCTTCGGGAAAAAGGAATCTGCAGCGTATTTCATTACGTGCCTCTTCATTCTGCACCTGCGGGACAGAAATTTGGAAGATTTTCAGGGGAAGATGTTTATACTACAAAGGAAAGTGAACGTCTGTTGAGACTGCCGATGTTTTATAATCTGGATATGGAGGATGTGAAGTATATCACAGATACCATAGCTTCTTTTGACGGATTCTGATAATCGTGTGCCGCAAGTCTGTTTCAGGAATCAACTTGTCGGCACATCGGACGGAAAACAGAGACATATATTAAGAGGAAATATTATGAAAAAATGGAAACATTTATTAAAGGCTGTTATGGCTGTGGGAGTCATTGCAATGACTGCTGTTCAGATCTGCGCTGCTGCGGAAGGAACTGCGCAGGCTGCTGCTTCAGAGGTTACACCCGTATCCATTTCAACTAATGAGATTGCAGGCTGGCCTGCAGGTCCTGAGATCACATCTGAGACAGGGGTACTGATGGATGCAGACAGCGGAACTCTTCTGTACAGCAAGGGCGGAGATGAAATCCGTTATCCGGCAAGTATTACCAAAATCATGACACTGCTTCTGGCGGTGGAGAACTGTTCCCTGAAAGAAGATGTTGTATTTACGGAAACAGGAACACGTGATATCAGTTGGGATTCCGGCAATATTGGAATGCAGGTGGGAGAAGTGATGAGCATGAGAGCATGCCTTTATGCACTTGTGATCCGCTCTGCAAACGAGGTCGCAGCCCAGATTGCAGAACATGTAGGCGGCACAGAGCAGCACTTTGTAGATATGATGAATGAACGTGCGGCACAGATCGGATGCACGAATACACATTTTGTAAACGCCAGTGGTCTTCCGGATCCTGATCACTATTCTACTGCACATGACATGGCGTTGATCATGCGGGAAGGTCTGAAGAATAAAAAATTCCGCAGGATCATCGGTGCTACAGATTATACGATCAAACCTACGAACATGAACAGTGAGCCAAGGGTACTGCATACGCATCATCCGATGCTTGCCCCGGAGAGCAGTTATCATTATGATGGCTGTATTGGCGGCAAGACAGGATATACCAGTGAGGCCGGAAACACTCTTGTGACAGCAGCAGAGAAGAATGGAACTACCTATATTACAGTGACAATGAAGGCGGCAGACCTTGCAGTTGCCAGTACGGATTCCACAGCACTGTTCAACTATGGTTATCAAAATTTCACAAAAGCACAGGTAAATGGTGGAGAAGTATCAGTTCCAAACGGAGTGACTGTGGATAACCTGACTGTTCAGGAAAATTCACAGAATGGAAATACAGTAGATGATTACTATTATAATGATTATCTTTTGGGAAGCGTTGAAGTTCCGGAAGCTACACCTACACCGGAACCTGCAGCGGATGCCCTTTCTGATACATCCGGAGGAAATACGGATCAAAATGAGAAATCAGATACTGTCGGAGAAGAAAAAACTTCTGCGGGGATGCCGGAACTGCGAAAAATACTTCTGATCATAGGAGCGGCAATGCTTCTTCTTATTATCATTCTGAGCATTGCACTTGCAAAAAAGGAAAAAAGATATTATGGCTAAGTCTGCATATCATGTGGATTTATGCGAACAGATATAACAGAAACACAGAGAAAGCTAAAGAAAAGAGGAAAATAAAATGGGAAAAATCAAAGTTACAGAATGTGGTGGAATTAAGGGATTAAAAGTGGTAGAACCTACAGTTTTCGGAGATGCCAGAGGATATTTCATGGAAACCTACAATTACAATGATTTCAAAGAAGCAGGAATTGATGTCGAATTTGTACAGGATAATCAGTCAAGCTCACATAAGGGTGTACTTCGCGGACTCCATTTCCAGATCAATTACCCACAGGATAAACTGGTACGTGTTGTAAATGGTGAGGTATTTGATGTGGCGGTAGATCTTCGTGAAGGCTCAGAAACATATGGAAAATGGTTTGGAGTCGTACTTTCTGCTGAAAACAAGAAACAGTTCTTCATTCCGAAAGGATTTGCACATGGTTTTCTTGTACTTTCCGAGCATGCGGAATTTGTTTACAAATGCTCTGATTTCTATCATCCAAATGATGAGGGCGGCCTGATCTGGAACGATCCGGATATCGGAGTTGAATGGCCGATTCCGGAAGGAATGGAATTAAGCTTTTCTGACAAAGATACCAAATGGGGAAGCTTTAAAGAGTACCGTAAATAGGAGAATGAGCGATTGAATACAATTTTTTCTTTACCGATGGATATTTATAAGAACAGACGGCTTGTTGCAAAGCTTGCAAAGAATGATTTCAAAACAAGATATGCAGGTTCTTATCTGGGAATTGTGTGGGCGTTTATCCAGCCTGTGATCACGATCCTGGTATACTGGTTTGTATTCTCTGTAGGTTTTCGTTCCGGAACAGGGGATCTGGGAGTTCCTTTTGTTCTTTATCTGGTAGCAGGTATTGTGCCATGGTTCTTTTTCCAGGATGCGCTGATGGGGGGGACAAATTCTCTGCTGGAATACAATTATCTGGTAAAAAAAGTCGTTTTTAATATTAGCGTGCTTCCGGTAGTCAAGATCATTTCTGCCATGTTTGTGCATGCATTCTTTGTGTTGTTTACGATCATCCTGTATGCAGCGTATGGGAAATTTCCTGATTTCTACTATCTGCAGATTATTTATTACAGTGTATGTGTGTTCATTCTGGTATTGGGCTTATCCTATGCCACAAGTGCAATCGTTATTTTTTTCAGAGATCTGACCCAGATCATCAACATTGTGCTTCAGGTAGGAGTCTGGCTGACTCCGATCATGTGGATCGTTGAGGCTTCACCTCTGATGGGACATCCTGTGATCATGAAGATCCTGAAACTGAATCCGATGTATTATATTGTTTCCGGATACAGAGATACATTCCTGATGAAAACCTGGTTTTGGGAACATGCAGGATGGACGGTCTATTTCTGGATATTTACAATTCTGTGTTTCCTGTTCGGAAGCTGGGTATTTAAACGTCTGCGCATTCATTTTGCAGATGTATTGTAACTAGTGTACCAACAAGTTGATTTCTAGAACAATCTTGCGTCTAAATTTCTTATTTCCGCGTTGTCGTCGGTCGCCGTAGCCACCGCTACGCCTCCTTCCTCCGCCTTGAAATAAAAAAATTTATCCTGCAAGATTGTTTCAAGAATCAACTTGTCGGCACACTAGTACAGCGAATATTAATATAGCAGAAACTTAATTTTCGCTGTACTGGTAAGCGTGAAATAAGTCAGAGGAAGATGAAAAACACAGGAACATAACAGAAAGGAAATCACGTGGAGAACAAGAAAGTAATTCAGGTGAAGGATCTCACCAAAATGTATAAATTATATGATAAGCCTTCGGACAGACTGAAAGAAGCGCTGGGGCTTACCAGAAAGAAACTTTATAAAGAGCATTATGCACTTCATGATGTAAATTTTGATATTTATGAAGGAGAATGCGTGGGAATTATCGGAACCAACGGTTCCGGTAAATCCACGATCTTAAAGATCATCACCGGTGTCCTGACTCCCACAGCAGGGGAAGTAAAGGTAGACGGACGAATTTCCGCGCTGCTGGAACTGGGAGCCGGATTTAACATGGAATATTCAGGTCTTGAGAATGTATACCTGAATGGAACCATGATCGGTTTTTCAAAAGAAGAGATTGATGCCAGACTGAATGATATTCTGGAATTTGCGGACATTGGAGACTTTATCCACCAGCCTGTAAAGACTTATTCCAGCGGTATGTTCGTGCGTCTGGCTTTTGCTGTTGCGATCAATATTGATCCGGAGATCCTGGTGGTAGATGAGGCGTTGTCTGTGGGCGACGTGTTCTTTCAGGCAAAATGTTATCACAAGTTTGAGGAATTTAAGAAACAGGGCAAGACGATCCTGTTTGTAAGTCATGATCTTGGAAGCGTTTCCAAGTATTGTGACAGAGTTATTCTTCTGAACAAAGGCGTAAAGATGGATGAAGGTTCACCAAAGCAGATGGTTGACCTGTACAAACAGCTTCTGGTAGGACAGAATCCTGTAAAACAGAATGAATCTGACGGTACAGAGCAGATTGTGGCAGAGGACAGTGAAGGACTGGGAGATTTTCAGGTAAATCCCAATATGCTGGAATATGGAAGCCGTATTGCTGAGATCACAGATTTCAGAGTCATTGATGATAAAGGAAGATGTTCCAATACTGTTGAAAAGGGAAGCTGCTTCAAAATTCGTATGAAAGTCCGGTTTAATGAAGAGATTCAGGAGCCGATCATGGCATACACATTTAAAAATATTCAGGGTACGGAAATCACAGGTACCAATACCATGTATGAAAATGCAAAGATAGAACACTCCGGAAAAGGGGATATATGTACTGTAACATTTACACAGAACATGAACCTTCAGGGCGGTGAGTATCTCCTGTCATTTGGATGTACAGGGTATAAAAACGGAGATTTTACGGTATTCCACAGACTTTATGACGCATGTAACATAACAGTTATTTCCAGTAAAAATACAGTTGGATTCTATGATATGGATTCAAAGGTGGAAGTACGGTGCGAAGAACAGGTCTGAGAATGTTATGATGACAAATATCAGTGCGAAAAAATAATCAGCGCGAGGACTATATATGGAAGAAAAAATCGGGAAAGTAATTCTGGATACCACGTGCTATCCGGGAAAAGATCTATACAGTGATGGTGCGATAGAGGATGAAATGCTTGCAATTTCCAGAGATTTTGCACCGGAAGAATTTAACAGAGTGATCAGTGAGAGAAAGAGCTGGCCAATTCTTTATCATTTTTCTCATATCAGGGAGAATATTCTGAGCTGGATTCCCTTTACAGGAGAAGAGAAGGTTCTGGAGATTGGTTCCGGATGTGGTGCTGTGACAGGAGCTCTCTGTGAAAGGGCGAAGGAAGTTACCTGCATCGAGCTTTCTATGAAAAGAAGTAAGATCAATGCATACAGACATCAGGATCAGGATAATCTTAAGATCCTTGTGGGAAACTTTCAGGAGATCGAGAAAAACCTTACTGAGAAATACGACTATATCACTTTGATCGGTGTATTTGAGTATGGAGAATCCTATATCCGGAGTGAGAATCCCTATGTGGACTTTCTCAGGATCATATCAAAGCATCTGAAGCCGGATGGAAAGATCATTCTGGCCATTGAGAACAGACTGGGACTGAAATACTGGGCCGGATGTACAGAGGACCATTTTGGAACTTTATTCGAAGGAATCCAGGGATACCCCAAAACAAAAGGGGTTAAAACTTTTTCAAGAAAAGAATTTAATGGAATTTTGGAGGAAGCAGGAAACTTAAAAGCCGACTGGTATTATCCATATCCGGATTACAAATTTCCAATGACTATTCATTCAGACAGACATCTCCCTGCAAGCGGAGAGCTGCATATGAGGGACTACAATTTTGACAGACTCCGTCTGGATCTGTTTCAGGAATCTCAGGTGTATAATACACTTTTGAGCAATGATCTTTACCCGCAGTTTGCCAATTCCTTTCTTCTTGTGATCGGAAAAGAACAGCCACAGACAGCACCGGTTTATGTGAAGTTTTCCAATGAGAGAGATCAGAAGCTCTCCATTTATACGGAAATCAGTGAAGCAGCAGATGGGCAGCTGACTGTGAAGAAAGTACCGTCGCAGAAGAAAGCGGCAGCTCATGTACGGAATCTGGGAACTATCTGCGAAGAACTGACCGGAATGTATAAAGAAGAGAAAATAGAAGTAAACCGCTGCCGGCTCAAAGGTGACTGTGCGCAGCTGGAATATCTGACAGGTATCACCCTGGAAGATAAGCTGGATCATCTTCTGGAAGAAGGCAGAACAGAGGAACTGGAGAAATTATTCTTCTCTTATATACAGAAAGTAAAGAATATTCATGAGAAGAAACCCTTTGAGAAAACACCGGAATTTGTAAGGGTATTTGGAAATGTAAACCTGCGTTCTGATCTGAAATGTACAGAAATATCCAATATTGATTTTGTTCCTGCAAATATTATCCTCTCTGAGAATAAAGTATCTGTGATCGACTATGAGTGGACCTTTGCATTTCCTGTACCTTCACAGTTCCTGGTTTACAGGATGATCTTTTATTATCTGGAACTGAATGACAAACGGGGAATACTTAAAGAACGGGATTTCTATGAGAAAGCAGGAATCCTGCCTGAAGATATAGAAGTTTATGTGGAGATGGAACATAATTTCCAGAAGTATATTCTGGGTGAGCATACAGCAATGAGAAATATGTATGCCCAGATCTCTCCGGGCCGGGT
>OHZB01000379.1_pt1 | contig 13447 bp, 18 predicted proteins | sample 1580351 | NCBI WGS metagenome assembly OHZB01 (sample SAMEA3882512, study PRJEB24775) | human gut metagenome | biome: human-associated habitat; feature: intestine environment; material: feces | place: Netherlands | collected 2009/2010 | reverse complement strand
GCAAGCCGCCGCTGCCCTTCCAGCTCCGCGAAAACATCCGACGCGCTGATTCCGATTCCCTCGCAGATCAGCATCAGCGTGCCAACCTTGCCGCCGTTTTCGTTTTCGCCCTGCTCAAAGTGCATCAGGGTGCGCACCGCTACGCCGCTCCGCTTCGCCACGCTGGCATAAGTCAGTCCGTTGGCCACGCGCTCCCGGCGGATGATATCACCGAGCTGCTGCCAGATCGTGGCCTCCTTTTGTGTGCTCATGTGTTTTTTCTCCTTTCTTTTGGGCTTTATGGAGCACTCAGCCTTCCGAGCGCTCGAAAAACCTCAATGCCTGAACAACCGCAAGCTGCCGTTGTACAGTTCGTATGCCACGCCGCAGACGTTAAAGCGAATATAGTTCATGTCATCCGCGAAGTAGAGCGGCAGACGCTTAATCGTGCCGACCGTCCGCACAACCTGATGCCGGTTGATGCGCAAAGTCTCGACCTCGTGCCGAATTTCAACCTTGCGGGCAGAAAAGCCGTATTCATCTGCAATCAGATCCTTGGCCGCTTCGTCCGTCAGCACGTCGCATCGTTTTTTCAGCGCTTCATAGTCCGCCTGCCGGACGTTTGCCTCGTCCTCATACGGCCGCCATTCTTCCTCCCGTTCCAGCTTCTCCGCCAGAAATTTAACCTCGCCCTCCAGCTTGGCAATCCACACCTCAAGCGCCTTGCGCTTATCGGCCTCCGATCTGCTCAGTTCAATCTCTGCCTGGCTCTCTTTCAGCGTCTCCTCGTAGGCAATGCGCATCGCCATGTCGTCCCTGTTCTCCATGTAGCGCTGGCAAAACTCGTGCTTGTCCAGTTTGCTATCCATGTAGGCCTTATCAATAGCCTCGTACAGCTTCGCCGTGGGATAGATCCCCGTTATCATCTGAAATTCACTAATCAGCATGGTCTTTGTCCTCCTTACTCAATGAATACCTTTACAATTACGGCCAGTCCCGAAAACACCAGCATCACCCACGCAAGCCCCATAGCCCACGCCGGAATATACATGCCGTTCTGCTCCATCACCAGCAGGATAATCAACAAATTCATTGTGCTTTTGCCTCCTCTCTTTCCCGTTCTTCTCTCTTGGCGCGCCAATATGCCATCTCCGCCGAATAGGCTTCAAATGCTGCCCGGTTCTCCGGCGCATTGCACATTGCAACGATCTCCTCGGCACGTTCCTTGAGCAGCGGAACGATAGCCCGCGCAAACGCGTTGATCTCTGCTTTGCCGGGTTCACCAACAAACTCGACCGTTGCCCGAATCTCCCGTGCCATTGTGCTGTTTCGTCCTTTCCGCCGCCGGAGTTACCAGTCTCCGGCGGCTTTCATGTATTTGAGATCGTCGGTGTTACCAGCGCCGACGAAACCCAGCGTGTTTGTTCTTTCCTTTGCATGACCGAGATGGTACAATACAAACGAAAGGAGTGTTTCTCTTGACCCGATTGCAATATGAATTTCTCCGGCAATACCGCAACGAGCACCTGCCGCTTCTTTCCGCGCTCTCAGTGGAAGATCGTGCCATTTCCAAATCCTGTCGGGACGATCACTACATCAAGCAATACATGGCTTCTGATGGAAATGTGTTTTATGCCATCAGCCCTTCCGGCCTCGCCGCATTATTAGAATTTGAGGATCAGCTTCAGCAGAAAGCCCGTGAAGACACCAAGCGCAAAGCCGACCAGCAGATTCAGGAACGGAAGGTTGATGAACGGTGGCGGAAAGACGCGCGGCGATCGTGGGTGCAGTTCGCGCTGAACGCGCTTTTCGGCCTTCTCGGCTTCATTGCTGGCGTTCTCGTCGAAGGAAGATTCGACATTCTTGAGTTCTTCCTGAAACCGTTTCATCGTTGATTCATCCTCCGGCTCCTTTCCGAGCTTGAAAATTACCTTCATACTCAATCTTGACGATCAACTCGCCTTCATTGAAATTCCTTGCTATCTCGGCAAGGATTTCTTTTTTGTTCTGACTTTTCATCCCGGCCTCCTTATCAAATAATTCACTTCAAGTGAACTCACGGTGAAAAGAATATATCCTGAATGGTCACGCCATAATAACTGGCCAATGCCAACTTCACTTCATCCCTCGGAATCCTCTGTGCAGTCTCGTACATTGCTAGCGAAGACTTGCTTATTCCTACAGATTTAGCCACTTCGGCCTGCGTCTTCTTTCCTCGCATTGCAACAAGTTTTTCTGCAATTTTCTTACGATCCACTCTTCTCACCTTCTTTCCATATGGTTCACTTGTTGTGAACATCATATCACGTCAACCGCCAGTTGTCAATCACTTTTTGTAAACTTTTTGTTGACTATGTTCACGCTTCGTGATATGCTGAACGTGAACAAGGAAGGAGGTCTGCAAATGAGCCACTTTTCCGAGCGATTAAAGAGCTTGCGCCAGCAATCTTCAATCACTCAAGCAAAACTCGCAGATGATCTCAACGTTACAAAGTCCTTAATTTCCATGTATGAAAGCGGTCAACGCCTTCCGAGTTTCGAGATGCTCGAAGCTATCGCTGATTATTTTAATGTTCCGCTTTCTTCTTTGGTTGACAATGCAAGCTCTATTTTTCCCGATATGCTCCCTGTTACCATTCGGCGTGTTCCGATTCTTGGTGGTGCAGCATGCGGCGAACCAATTTATGCGCCGGGCGACGATACGGAATTTCTAAGTGTCGATGCCTCCGTTTCCTGCGACTTCGCGCTGATTGCACACGGCGATTCCATGATCGGTGATCGCATCCACGATGGCGATGTGGTCTACTTCCGTTCTGTTTCCGATGTTCGTGATGGTGAAATCGCCGCCGTGGCTGTAGACGATGGCGTTAGTATCAAGCGAATCAAACGTCTGCGTGCCTCAGATGGCAGCGTCATCTTCACACAACTGCTTTCCTCTAATCCCGCGTATGATTCCATCGACATTGGCGGGCCAGACGAGACGAGAATCGCTCGTATTTTAGGACGTGCCGTCTCTTTCAGCGCAAAGCTGAATATTTGAACATAAGTAAATTTGGAGGGTTTCGCGTATGTCTGCAAAAGCGAATCGAATCAGTCGTATTCTTGGCATTGATTTTGAAACTGCCAACCGTACTCGTTCCAGTGCATGTTCACTTGGATTGTGTGTACTCGATTTTCCAAGTGGTGCAGTCCTTGAGAAAAAGCAGTTTCTAATCAATCCAAATGTTCAGTTCGACTATTTTAATACGCTAGTCAACGGCATTACGCCAGATATGGTAAAGGATGCACCTTTATTTCAGGATGTTGTCGGTGAAATTTCTTCTCGCCTAATTCACAACACCATAGTTGTCGCACACAACGCACCTTTTGATATATCTGTTCTCCGTAATTCCTGTGATGTTGCCCAAATTCCCGTACCCGAATTAAACTATTTTTGTACGCTAAAGCTCTCCCGATCTTTATTGCCCGGAATGGCTTCTTATACATTGCCCGCCGTTGCTGTAAAATGTGGTTTGCCCGACTTCCGTCATCATCTCGCTGATGATGATGCAGAAACATGTGCAAAAATCTTTCTGCACCTCGCCAATATGTGTAACGCCGAAACTATTCACCAGCTTTCACTTCGCTCGGGCGTATGGTTTGGCCAGACTTACGCTGATGGTTCATACTCAAGCTGTCACAAAACTCGCGAACCGCAAATCGACTTGCCTGATGATGGTTCTGATATTCTCCCCGAATGTAGTTCCATCACTCCAAATGAAAGCAATCCTCTTTTCGGAAAAACCGTCGTTTTCACTGGAGCGCTCTGCGGTATGCCCCGCACGGAAGCTGAAAGCATTGTAGCCGCTGCCGGTGGTGTTGTCGGAAAAGGCGTTACGAAGAAAACGAATTTCATCGTTTGCGGCTATCAAGACCCCGCCGTGCTTAACGGTCACAAAAAGAGTTCAAAGCTCATCAAGGCTGAACAATATGCTGCCGATGGTTGCGATATTCAAATCATCCCCGAAGAATTGTTCCGAACTATGATTTCTTGAGGTATAAATATGAACAGTAAACAAATTTCTTTTGCATTAGAGCAAGATATGCCGTTTCCGCAATCTGATGATGATATCAAATATCTATGGGACAATTATATTCACGAAGAAAAAGACGATCCCGACTCTTTCAGTGTCGAAACCATCATTAAAGGATATAGCTATTTTATCTATGGTACAAAATCTTTTGAGCTTATTCAAAATAAAAACAGTTGCAGTCTGCGGCTTCCCGGTATGATTATGACCGTTCTCTTTCCAGAACGTCAAAATCTCGATGATGAAAAGTTTTATACCGTTAATAAACTTCAAGACGAACAAATGAAAATCTTGATTGCTTCATTGAAGGATTATAAACATCAGCTTTTTCGTTCACTCATCACCGAAACCTTCGGTTGCTGTAATGACTTTATACTATGCTCTGATGCGAAGCACTGTATTCACGAGGATGATCGTTTCTTCAATGGCTGTGATTATCGCAAAAACTTAGAAGCAGGGCGCATTTTCTACGGAAAAAATAAAAAAATCTGATTTCCAGCAAAACGCCCCGCCCATGCAGCCGCATGAGCGAGGCAAACGGAAAGGTATTTGATTTATGAGCACTACAAAAAACACAAGCAAAACGATTAGCCCCCGCACGACCAGCAAACCTTCCTATACCTATGAAGATCGCAGTCAAAAAATTCCGACGAGCCTCAAGCCTAACACATCTAACCCCGCCAAGAAATCATCCGGCAAGTGATTGCCCCGCTTGAATCTGGTCAAAGAGCTTCTGTGCTTCAAAAAATTCGACGTTTATTCCTGTTTTCGGATCGCAGTAAATGACTACTGGGCCAAACAACAATTTTTCATCATCAGCAGCGGTCTCTTCGTCGTGTTTGAAAGCCGCGCGCGTTTCCGGCGACCACATCAGCGCGATACCATCTTCCAAGTTGTCCGGCAGGCTGTAACAAATTCCAACCTGCTCGCCTGCGCCGCTTTTGATTCTAAGCACAAGAGCACTTCGCGCATATTCAAAGTCCTTGCTGTAAACAAGCGTATGCCATGTATCGGCGGAACGATCAATTTTCATTTGCTCCGTTTCTTTGAGCCGGAGGCTTCGCAGTTTTGCATAGCCCTCCTCCAGCCCTTCAAGCGCACATGAAAAAAGCACCGTCATGCCCAGCGAAATCAGGAAAAAACGCGGAATCTCCATCGTGGCCGAAAATGTATTCAGCAAATCCGCCGGGTTAGCAACGCTTTTCCCGGCCAGCCTCCCGTAAATCAGTAGCGAAGCCACCGAAATCATTGTGCTGAAAACAAAATGCTTTGCCGCTCGTGTGCTGTCACTGGTTTCTTCGTCTCGATAAGTGCGCTTGAAAAACACCCTCCGCAGGATATCCACCAGCGCACCGGGGTACAGGTAGATCATTGCGATAATCATTTGCTCCATCGTTCCACCTCCGTATATCTTAATTATACCACACGAGGCTTATCCAAAAAAGGCTTCATGTGCAACCTTTTTCAAAATGGAAATCATTTGACAAAACACCCCGCCCATGTGACCGCATGAGCGAGGCAAACAGAAAGGACGCTTCCATGAGCAACGATTTTCGTTTTCTGATGTATCAATCCGCCGAAGAAAACGTGAGCGTCAACGCCATCATCAAAGACGAAACCCTCTGGCTTTCTCAGAAAGGCATGGCCGAGCTGTTCGGCTGTTCGACAGACAACATTTCCCTCCACCTAAAAAATATCTTTTCCGACGGCGAATTGACGAAGGATTCAGTTACCGAGAAAATCTCGGTAACTGCCGCAGATGGTAAAAATTATCCTACTCAGTTCTACAATCTGGATGCGATCATCTCCGTCGGCTACCGCGTCAACTCCCGCCGCGCGACGCACTTCCGCATCTGGGCAACCAGCGTCTTGAAAGAATACATGACCAAGGGCTTCGCACTGGATGACGAGCGCCTCAAGCAGGGAACGGCCGCGTTTGGCCACGACTATTTCCGCGAGCTGCTTGAGCGCGTCCGCTCGATCCGCGCCAGCGAACGCCGCATCTGGCAGCAGGTGACGGATATCTTCGCGGAGTGCAGCATCGACTACGATAAAAACGCCGCCGTTGCCCATGACTTCTACGCCATGATTCAGAATAAATTCCACTATGCCATCACGGGGCAAACCGCCGCCGAAATCATCTATGACCGTGCCGACCGCGCCAAAGATCACATGGGGCTGACCACATGGAAAAACGCTCCGGACGGCCGTATTCTCAAATCGGATGTTTCCATCGCCAAGAATTATCTGGATGCGAAGCAGATTCGTCAGCTTGAGCGCGCCGTCTCCGGCTATTTCGATTATATCGAGGATCTGATCGAGCGCGAAAATGCCTTCACGATGGAGCAGTTCGCCTCCAGCGTCAACGAATTTCTCGCTTTCCGCCGCTATGACATTCTGCCCGATAAGGGGCGTATTTCCGCCGCGGCAGCAAAAAAGAAGGCCGAGGCGGAATACGACGCTTTCAACAAAACGCAGCGCATCGTCTCCGACTTCGACCGCGAGGTGCAGCGCTTGATCGAATCCGAAAAGCGCCCGTGACCTTCTTCGTGCCCCTTTTGCCACCCTTGGCAAAATAGCCATCAAAAACGCCCCGCCCATGTTTCCAGCATGGACGAGACGAAGTATTCAATTCACACTCTTTTTCTTTATGCGGCTCATCAAGGGATTCATTCAACTGTTATCACTATTTAAGGGGGTGATCCAATTTGAAAGCCGTCATATATGCACGCTTCTCCAGCCACAACCAGCGCGAAGAATCCATCGAAGGACAGGTTCGCGCCTGTCAGCGCTTCGCCAAAGAGCACGACATGACTGTGATCGAGATATACGCAGATCGCGGCCTGTCCGGCCTCCATGCCGACAATCGCCCAGAATTTCAACGCATGATCGCAGACAGCGACCGCCACAAATTCCAAGCCCTTATCATGTGGAACCTCGACCGTTTTTCCCGCGACAAATACGACACTGCCGTTTATAAATCGCGGCTCAAAAAGAATGGCGTTACGCTCTATTACTCCGATCAGAACATTCCAGACACGCCGGAAGGAATTATTCTCGAATCGCTGCTTGAGGGCTTCGCGCAGTATTATTCCGCCAACCTTTCCCGCAACGCAAAGCGCGGCTTACAGGAAAATGCGCGGAAATGCCTCTGGAACGGCGGCGGCCTGCCTCTTGGCTATACCATCGACGAAACAAAGCACTTTGTCATTGATCCGGCAGGCGCGACCTGTGTCCGGCTGATCTTCCAAATGTACGCTGACAACCATTCCATCAAAGAGATTGTCTCTACGCTCAACGAGAAGGGATATCGAACCGTGAAAGGAAATAAATTTCGTCTCGGCAGTATACAGGGCGTTCTGCGCAATAGAAAGTATATCGGCGAATACCATGCATCCGGCATAACCGTTCCGAACGGCGTTCCCGCGATCGTGGATGTCGAATTATTCAATGCCGTACAAGAAAAAATCGGTGTTGTTTCTACTGCAAAAGCCCGTAACAAAGCTGAAATTCCCTATTTGCTGACCACAAAGGTTTTTTGCGGCCATTGCGGCTCTCCAATGATCGGCGAATCCGGCACGGGAAAAGGCGGCTCGACCTATCGCTATTATAAGTGCTCTTGTCGAAAGAACCGAAAAGGCCAGTGTGATAAACGCACCGAACAAAAAGAATGGCTCGAAGAAACCGTCGTTGCGCAGACCGTCGAAAAATTCCTCCACCCCAACGTGATCGAGGATGTTTCAAACGCCTGTGCTGCCGTACTTGAACAGGATTGCCAAAACAATGCCTTGCTCAAGGCCTTAAATGCCCAGCTTGCAGATGTTGAAAAATCCTCCCGAAATCTTATCAAAGCCATTGAAGCAGGGGTATTCACCGCATCCATGCGCGAACGGCTGGCCGAGCTTGAACAGCAAAAAGAAGATATCACCGTTCAGATTGCCCGCGAGCAGCTCCGAAAGCCGCAGCTCTCCGCCGAGCAAATCGCGTTCTTCCTCCGCTCTTTCCTTGACGGCGATGCTCACGATCCGAACTTTCAAGAAAGAATTATTGAATCGCTCGTCCGCCGCGTCGATGTTTACGATGAAGGGTCTGGAAACCGCAAGCTCACTGTTTTCTATAATCTAAAGAAAAATAACCATTCTTCCGTTTCGGTAAAATGTTCGGATTCTGAAAGTGTGGGTCTGCCAAAAGGTCGGTTGCAAAAGCAGCCGATTTTTTTATTCGCTTCTTGCAGAAGGACATTTTTCCAATTCCAGTTTTTTCAAAATGCGCAACTAAATTCAGTTGCATTTTTATCTTTTTGTGCTATACTATATGAGAAAGGGAGGCATGCGGCTTGGGACAAAAAGAAAAGCTCATCAAAAAGCTGAAATCCGTTCCGAAGGACATGACCTTTGAAGAGGTCGAAACCCTCTTGCGCTATCTGACCTATCTGCGTTCCAACAAAGGGAAAACCAGCGGTTCGCGCGTCTTATTTTCCAGCGACTCTCACCCGCCGATCTTGCTGCATAAGCCCCACCCCCGCAAGGAGCTTCTGGCGTATCAAATCAAACAGCTCATCGAAATCTTGGAACAGGAGGGATTGATTTGAGCAATACCATGGAATATAAAGGCTATGTCGGCAGCGTCGAGTTTTCGCAGGAAGACTCCGTTCTTTTCGGAAAAGTCATGGGTATTCGCGCCCTGATTTCCTACGAAGGTCAAACCGTTCAGGAATTGGTCAATGACTTTCACGACGCGGTCGATGCATATCTCAATCTCTGTGCTGAGGAAGGAACACCGCCGGAAAAAGCCTACAAGGGCTCGTTCAATATACGTATTTCCCCCGAACTCCATCGCCGCGCCGCCCTCTATGCAACGGCGCACCAAACCACGCTCAACCGCGTTGTTGAAAGCGCGCTCGAGCATTATGTTCCCGCTTATTGATATCTGCCCCGCATATTTCCCACGCCTCCGGCCAAACTACCGCCGGAGGTGTTTTTTTATGAGCCCGAAAGAATTGCTTTATATCGACGATGCGCTCGGCCACGAGCAGTTTCTCATCGCCCAATGTCAGGAAGCCGAGGCCGCGCTCAGCGACCCGAAGCTCAAACAGCGCGTTCGCCAGCTTCAAAGCGCCCACCAGCAGCTCTTCAACCGCCTGATGGCGCTCGTTTAAGGAGGGATGGCCATGAATAACGATCAGCAGATTATGGAAAACCTGCTTTTGACGACAAAGGGCGTCTGCGATTTGTATCTGCACGGCGCCATCGAATCCGCCACGCCGGACGTGCATCAGGCGTTTGACGGCGCACTGGGCGAAAGTCTGGACATGCAGTCGGATATCTATGCCGAAATGTCCAGCCGCGGCTGGTATCAAAACCAGCAGGCCGACACGCAGCAAATCGCGCAGGTACGGCAGAAATTTCTGATGAACTGATTCTTCACACAAGTGGGCTGAGCCCGCCTTCCCCTCCGCCGATGTCTGCAAAACGTCAAAGTCTTGCTCACGTCGGCGGTTTTATGCAATTTTCTATACGTCAAAAAAGGCGCTGTCAAGCTCAACCGGAATTGGCTTGACAGCGCCTTTGACGTTTCATTTTTTTTAGCGCTTCTTTGGGCGCTTTCTTTTTGTGCCGTCTCCACAGGCACGTCCTCTTTTTCGCAGATCATAAAGGGATAATCCCCTTTTCCCTGCTGAATCATTGTGGCGAAGCGATACGTCTTCTGCGTCGTCTTTTCCTCGCTGTTGGGGTCGGCGACCAACAGTTTCCCGTCCTCGGTGATGCCGCGAAGGACGACGTAGTGCCCGTTTTCCGTAAAATATCCCGCGCCGACGTATTCGACAATCGGATAGCCCTTGCGCAGCGTGTTTTCAATCGCCTGCGCGTCCATCTTGCGCCAGCGCCCCTCGACGCCGTACTCGTCCAGCAGCCGCCGCAGCGCGTCTCGCCCCAGTCCGTCGCCGCGATACAGCCCGAGCTTCCCCGCCAGGGACATGACATCGTCCGGTTCGGGCGCGTCATCCGGCTCAAAATACCCGACGACCATCGCCACGCAGGCCGCGCCGCAGCCCGATTCTTCAACCGTAACATCCCGCTCGTGCCACGTAAAGACCGGCTCTGCATAGTCATGCTGATTGTAGAGCGGCATGGGGAGCAGAAGCGGCTCGACCTTGCGCTTTTCCGCCGCTGCGGACGCGCCAAGGAGCAGCGCCGCCGTCAGCATCAGCGCGAAAACACCTTTCATTACAGCACAATGTCCCCCGGCCGATAGCCCTGCGGCAGCGGTTCTTCCTCGTCAAACACGACCGACGGGTCGCGCAGGGTCGGAAGGAACGCTTCGTAAGGAATACACGGAAATTCGCAGCCATAGCTGCTCGCGCCGAACCATCCGCCCTCGTGCGCGCGCAGATTCAAATCGCGCGCAAACTTTGTGCGGTTGGAGCAATCGTGAATCAGCGGCTGCCACCGTTCGCGCGCGGCGGTTTCCATCAGTTTCAGCGTCAAATCCCGGCTCCAGATGGGCGAAATATACCCCTGACGCGACATATACAGGCTCTCGCCCTCGTAATTGCCGATGTTGTTCGGATTCAGATGCAGCTCGGCGCAGTTCATAAAGTCAATCCCCGTCGCCAGAATCTTTTCCTTTTTCTGCATGAATGTCTCGTACAGTTCCGGCGTGATCGGCGTTTCAATGCCCACATATCGGATGTATTTCTTGGCCGTCGCCATGTTTTCGATCACGCGATCCGCGCATCCGGACGCGCCGAGATTGAAGCGCAGCTCGTCCAGCCCCGCCTCGCCCAGCGCGCGCAGATTTTCCTCCGTCGCCAGCGTTCCGTTGGTGTACATGTGCTGGTGAACGCCCGCCTCATGGAATTTGCGGATGATTCCGTAGTATTTTTCAATCTCCATGAACGGCTCGAGGTACACATACGCGACGCCCGTCGGCTTCTTCTGGATGGACAGCAGCAGGTCGATGTCATCCTCATAGAATTTCGTGCCGCCGATCTCCCACATGCCCTCGCCGATGGGCGGCTGCACATCCAGCTCGCCGTAATTATAGCAGAATTTGCACTGCACGTTGCAGCGGTTCGTCTTGCGAACCGCACTCAGCCCCGTGCCCAGCAGGCAGGAGCAGCAGCCCCGCGGAAATTTCGCCCGATCGCCCACGAAATATGTCCGCCCGGACAGGCTTTGCAGCCCGTCGATCCGAGACGCCATCGCTTCGCGCCGCTTGTTCACTGCGGTTTCAATCTGAGCCAGCGCCGCAAGGGCAATCTCCTGCTGATGGGGCATCAGCTCTTCCTCCTCGGGCAGAGCGGCAAAAAACTCAAACCACATCAGCGCATCTTTTTTTGAAATCTTCATGGTCATACCTCCCTGTGCGGCTTTTGACGCAAACAAAGGTATTTTATCACAAAATTTCAAAAAAGTACAGCGCTCATTCGGCGTTTCGACCGGCCTCAAACCGTCGGAGGTTTTTGCCGCTTATTTTTTGAGAAAGGCTTCGACGGCCTCGCACGCCTGCGCATAGGCGTCGCCCTGCATATCCAGCCAGACGATATTCGGGTTGCGGCGGAACCACGTCATCTGGCGCTTGGCGAATTTCTTGATCGCGTGCGCCAGTTGGGCGAGCATATCGTCCCTGTCGGGGATTTCGCCGATGAGGTACTGCGTGATGAAGCGGTATTCCAGCCCCAGCCCGAGGAGAAATTCCGTGCTTGCGCCTTCGTCCATCAGGCGCTGCACCTCCTCAATCATGCCCTGCTCAAGCCGCATGTCGATGCGCTCGTCTATGCGTTTGGCCAGCACATCGCGCGGCCAGCTCACGCCCAAACGCAGGCTGTCAAACCGCGCCTGCTTCGCGGGCACGGCGTCGTCGCCGTCGTGGATGCGCTCAAGCATCCGCATGACGCGGTTGCGGTTGTTGCGCTCCACCTGCACATCCGGCATGAGCGCGACGAGCTGCGCGTACAGCGCGGGCGTGGTCAGCTTTTCCAGCTCCGCGCGGTAGGCCAGATCCGGCTCTTTATCGGAGAGCAGATAGCCGTCCAGCACGGAATCCACATACAGCCCCGTGCCGCCGACGATCATCGGCAGATGGCCGCGCGCGCGGATTTCGTCAATCTTTTCATAGCTCATCCGCTGAAAATCCGCCATGGAAAAAAACTCGCCCGGCTCGCGCACGTCAATCATGTAATGCGGTACGCCCTGCATTTCTTCGGGCGTAATCTTGCCGCTGCCCAAATCCAACCCGCGGAAAACCTGCCGCGAATCCGCCGAGATGATCTCCCCGTCAAACGTTCCGGCCAGCCGCACGCCCAGCGCGCTCTTGCCGGATGCGTTTGTGCCGACAACCGCCACAACCTTCGTTTTATCCATGATGCTTCCCCTTTATCCTGCGTTCTTGCTCCAATTCATTCAGCAGCGCCTCGCAGCCCGCGTCCACCTCGTCATACACCACGTCGTAGCGCTCGGTATACCACGGGTCCTCGATCTCGCGCGGCTCGCCGGTATACGCCATCAGCAGCGCGATTTTGTGCAGCGGGTCGCCGCCGAAAATACGCTCCATGCGGCGCAGATTCTCCCTGTCCATGCCGATAAACAGGTCGTATCGGTCGTAATCCGCTTTTCCGAGCTGCCACGCACGGTGCCCGCTTCTGGGCAGGCCATGGCGCGCAAGCTCCCGCTGCGTCCCCGGATGCACGGGATTGCCGATTTCCTCCGCGCTGACCGCCGCCGAATCCGCCGTGTACGCCCATTCGAGCCGACGCTCCCTGACTTTTGCCGCAAAAACAGATTCCGCCATCGGACTGCGGCAGATGTTGCCGTGGCAAATAAATAGAACTTTTATCATCTTCTTATAGCTCCCTCTGTACCCGTTTCGGATTCCGTGGTTTTTCACCGACCGCCCCAGAAACGGATGGGCTGAATCGCAGCTCATAGTAGTGATTTAATACGAAGTCATAAACCTCATAGTCTTTTGGTTCTGCACCGAAAGTTACCTTTGCCACTGATAGGCTGCCATTCTATATCCGTTCAAAAATCCCAATCCAGAACGGTTTTTCGAAAAATACGGTCAGTTTGTTCGTTGCCTTATCCATAATCATCCCTCCAAATTAATTTTATGAACAAAGAACGGACAACCCGGAGGGGCAGGTTACTTACCCTATTTATATAGGACGGCCGGGCTACCTACCGGCTCTGGCACATCAAAGATGCACGTTGCGTTTTTATCTTTGTTTTGATAACTTTCAATTTACCTTCACTTTATTTTACCATAGTGCTTTCTAAAGTTCTATTCTAATATACAAAAATGTAAAAAAGCGATCTTATCCCCCTCGCAATCACACATATATCATGTTTTTCAATACAATTTCTTCTGCACTAGCTTTTATATTATTCATCAGCCTG
>OHZB01000374.1_pt1 | contig 13500 bp, 7 predicted proteins | sample 1580351 | NCBI WGS metagenome assembly OHZB01 (sample SAMEA3882512, study PRJEB24775) | human gut metagenome | biome: human-associated habitat; feature: intestine environment; material: feces | place: Netherlands | collected 2009/2010 | reverse complement strand
CTAACGTAATAGAAACTCCATTTTTAGTAATCGTTTTTCCAACACTATCTATATATGATTCTACATTTTCATTAATCCCCAATGCAGTTTGAATCCACGAAGTAATCTGTTCCCAGGCCGCCTTTATCTCATGCGGATGTCCCAAGCCTCCTATCAATAATGCTATTACAACTCCTGCTGCTGCAATCTTTGCTAATTTTAATTTCAAATTAACATTTCGCTTTTTCCATGGCAAGGAAGCTTCGTAAACAAATTTTTCATCTATTTCTCCCATCAGATCCAAAAAATTGTTTTCTTTTTTCATATGATTTCTTTCACCTCTTCCCATAATTTGTTTCTGCTTCGAAAAAGACTGGATTTAATTTTAGTCTCAGAGCATCCATGTCTTTTTGCAATGTCTTTAATATTATCCATATACCAATATCGCCTGACAAAAATATCCCTGTCCCCTGCTTTTAAATCACTCAAAAATTTTTCTAAAATATTCAAAATTTCCTTTTTCTTTATATCCTCTTCCACATAATCCTTTATTGTATTTTCCAGTTTTTCCACTTCACCACAAATATCCATCATATGTGTATCTGCTCTTTTTGAAGCATTTTTCTTTCTGAAATTGTCCAATGCCAAATTTCTGGTTATTTTTCCAAGAAATGCAGATAACTTTGTTGGCGTTTTGGGCGGAATCTTATTCCACGTTATCAGCCATGTATCATTTACACATTCTTCTGAGTCTTCTGTGTTATATAAAATATTCCATGCAATCTTAAAGCAAAATTTTTCGTACTTTACTTCTACCTGGCGAATTGCATCTTCTGATCTTTCTAAAAATAAATTTATAATATGTATATCTTCCATATCACATTTCTCCCCTGTATATTAGTGTTTTTATGCAGATAGGTTATTTGCAGTGTGCCATATTAATGTTTTCTATTATATAGAACGTATTTTTTTCTGTTTGGTTGCACTTTTTTTCTATTTTTATAATTTTTTTGTTACCATGCTTCCATTATCACTATAACATATTATCTAATCATTCTTCTCTCCCTGGTCAACTATTAATATCGTAATCTACTTCTGCAAATAAAGCTACATGCAAAAAATGAAAAAAGGAGCTGCCATTCCATGTGTATTCATGAAAGGCAGCTCCTGCTTAAATCATTTTTATTTAACTACTACTTTTACTTTTTTGCGGATCTTTCCAGATTTCACTGTGATATAGGCTGTTCCCTTTTTCTTTCCGGTGATCACACCACTGGAACTTACCGTTGCGATCTTCTTATTTGAAGAACTGTAGGTAACTTTCTCCTGGGAAGTGATCGGGCTGATGACCGGTTTCAGCGTAAGTTTTTTATTTCTTGCAACGGTCACGCTTGATTTCATTCCGGTGATCTTTGTTGTTCTTACCGTTGTTTTCTGCACAGTAACGGAAATGACCTGTTTCTTGCCGCTGGCCAGTGTAATGGTCACTTTGGCTTTTCCGGCTTTCAAGCCTTTCATCGTTCCCTTGCTGTTTACAGAAACGATTTTCTTATTGCTGGAAGTCCAGCTTTTAACGGAATCACCCTTTGCAAGTCTAGAAACCTTTATTTTGGAAGTAGACTGTTTTACTTTCAGCTTAATGCTGGTAGCCGTTACCTTGATTGTGGGTGTCAGTTTTTTGCCGACGGTCCTCTTTTCCTTGCGGCCCTTGTTGCTGGTACGCATCTGTACAGCCGGTGAAAATACCGTGGCTGCAGAGATCGTTTTCCATGGTCCGAACACCTCCGGTACTTCTGTAGGTGTTGGTGTCGGAACGTTTTCTTTCCGCTGTATGGTAAGAAGATAGTCTGTTTTTCCGCTTCCGGCAGCTGTTACCGTGATCTTCACCTGTGCTTCGCCTGCATCTGTTTCCCAGTATACATTTACACGTTTCGTTTTTCCGTTTGCCACAACCGGCATGGATACTTTCCCAACACCTTTTACTTTCTGTACCGTTACCGTGGCATCCCCATCTGAAGGTTCCACATAAAGGAGGAACTTTTCCTTATTTTCCTCTTTGTCTGCAAGATACGAAACGGTATAGCTGGTTTTGGTGCTGTCAAATACCGGTGATACTGTAAGATATTTTGAAGTATCTGTAAAAGTATTGCTGGTACTTACCACCAGGTTTGCTAGGGAGGAATTTCCAAGCCCGCTGGTAAGGTGGAAGATATAATCCCTGCTCTTTCCGTTCAGTGTTGTTTTAACCGTAACATCTGCCTGTCCGGATCTTACATCTGCCACATAAGTTCCATTGGAAGCTTTTCTGTTGACAGTCAGGGTACATCCGGCAGGTGCTTTAAATGTCAGGGTCACTTTTGTAGCATTTTCAGCAACCCTTAAGGTATGCTCTTTTTCCGAACGCTGGAATGCTTTTTCCCAGCTGACCCGGCCAGTATCTGCTTCTGCTGATACACTGTCAAGGTAAGCTCCATTTTTTTCCAGTGCCATCAGATAACAGGAGTCATTCTTATAATAAAGTGTCCCATCCCTGTCTACGCAGATCGGACTGATGCAGTACTCCTGCTGTGCGAGTACCGGACGGAAGAGTTCTTTCGGTTTTCCGGAAGTCTGGCCCGGCTCATCTGTCAGCATATAGATACCGCCAGGTTTTGCATTGTAGGTAAAATACAGATAAACACGTCCATCCGCTTTGCCATCTCCATTAAAGTCCTGGTTTTCATAAGCGGTCGAAAGAAGCGGTGCTGCCTGCGGATATCCCGGGATAGAAACTTTATATGCAAGGGAAAGACCGGAAGCAGATTCTGTCAGGACATCAAAATGGTGTCCCCCATCCGCATTGTACTGTCCGCCGTTTCCGCAGACACCTACATAGATTCTTCCTTTATAGACGACCGGTGTGGATGTTGCCGCACCGCCCAGGTTATAGCTTGCCACTGCACCGAAAGTACCATCTGCATTCATGGCAACCCGGTAGAGATAGCCGCCTTTGGTCGTAAAATAAACATATCCGTTGTTATAAACAATGGTGGATCGGATATCGCCGATCATGTCCGTGCGCTTGTCGATCAGCTGTCCGGTGTGCGTATTAACTGAATACAGGATAGAAGTATAGGCATCACCGGCCCCGTCATCAGAACCAAACACCAGATAATTTTCGGACGCATAAGCACCTGTCCAGTAAAAACCGCCCTTATGGTTATATTTCCAGGTACAGTATTTTATCTCATCACCTTTTGACGGGTCTTCATCTGTAACAGAAAGGCAGAAGTAAGAACCAGGGGTTGTATCCGAAGTCCAGGTTCCGGTATAAATATATCCATCCTTATAGGTGATCGGGGAAAGGGTCTGGCCTCCCAGGCTCTCACTGATCCAGAGGGATTTTAAAGAAGTGGCACTCAGTGCCTGGATCTGTCCGCCGCCGATCTGTGCAAAAAGCATTCCTTCCGCATAAGCAAGCGGGATCATGGCATACTGCATATTTCCGTGCATCTGTTCACTGGTCTGCACGATATCCCCGGTATTTTTATCTATTTTATAGATGAACTGTCCGGATGCCACGTAAAGATAGCCGCCCAGGATCAGTGGAGGGGTAAGTGCTGCATCCCATCCCTTTGCATCCAGATGCAGGGACCATTTCTGCACCGTTGTATCCTTGCCGGTCGGCGTGGAGGTATTGGTGATCCCGTTGTTTGTTTCACTGTTCCGGTAACTGCTCCAGTCATTATCCGTGATCTCTGGCTGCGTTGCCGTCTGCTGTTCCAGTTTTACCTGGATCTCTGTTTCCTCACCTACCGTAAACTTCTCTCTTCTGGAGATGTATCCATGTCGTGACACATTCCAGGTATACTCATCCCCGTAATAAAGAGAATCATACACAGAAGCATCTTTGGAAGGTTCCACACGCTCCCCTTTAGAATCATATACACTGACCACTGCATCCGATGGATCTGTTACAAAAGTGATCGAGGACTTTGCTTTTTTATGTACGGTGATCGTATAGGTTCCTGTGGAAGTATAAGTGATATCCTGATAAGCCGGATCCTGATAAGTCCCGTCTTCTTTCATCTGGAAAGTAATCCTGGTCTCAGAACCGTCAAGAGGAATCTCAATGGCATTGCTGCCGGATACTGCCTGTCCGTTTACGGTAAGGCCATACCACTTGTCATTAAAGGCTTTTGCAGAAACTTTTACAGATTCTGTATTCTCACCCACTGTCACATCATAATCCCTGGTGATACCGGCACTGTCAAATTCTGAGATCAGGTTTTTGGCCATGTCCGTGTCCGAGGGAAGGTAACAGCCGATCATGGAAAGATCCAGCCTCCGGAGCACTACGATCTTGTAAGTCTGGCTGTCTGTGGCTGTACCGGCTGTTACTGTGTAAACAGCCCTTTTTCCATTATCCTTTGTAAAAACATTTGAAAAATTATAACGTTTTCCATCGGTATATCCGGTTGCAATGATCTCACTCTCAACCGTCTTTCCATCAAGATCGCAAGCAGATAACCGGATCGTTGATCCCTCCGGCGCATCGGCCCCCAGATCTGCCGTTACATAAAATCCGGTAGAATTATAACTGGATCCGATCTCAACGGTATAGGTTTTCCCGCCATAAGTTTCATCCAAATCTTCCCTGCGGCTGATCTCCAGAGGATCCTTAACGCCATAGCCGGAATACACACTGAGATCCTTGAGATATTCTTTCGTACTGTTCTCCCCGGCAGATGGAGCATCCTCAAAGGTAAGTTCTGCAGAATCTTCATCGTCAGAGCCGTCCATGACCAGTTCCTCCTGATCCTCGCCGTTAAATTCCCCCTCTGAGAATTCCGCATCTTCTGGTTGCTCTGTTTCCGGTTCTTCTGTGATCTCCACGTCACTGTCTCCCGGCTCTTCTGTGATCTCGGTCCCTTCCTGGACATCCGGCTGTGCTTCCGTCTCTGCTGCCCCGGAAGAAAAATCACTTTCCATGGATATGTCGGCTCCATAGACCGGAGCTGTCCCTGCCAACATGCTCACCGACAGAAGGACTGTCAGCCATTTTCCTAGTCTTCCTTTCATCTGATGTTTACCTCCCTTTTTTTACTGCTGAAGCAGTGGATTCCTGCTTTTTATTTTTCTGAAACTGCGTCTCGCTCCTGTCCATAAGAGCAGGTACAAAACTCCTGCCAGTGCAAATAAGGATAGAATCCTGGTAAAGAGTTTCATGTGCGTCCAGGTGTCTGTTACTTTACTTCCTACCAGTTCCGGGATACTTTTTCCTTCGTTTTTGGAGGAAGCGGATGCTGTCCCGGATGTGGTCTCCCTGTCTTTGCTTTCAGTCAGTTCTTCTGTGGATGACTCTTCTGTTTTCTCTTTTGTTTTGTCTTTTACGGCATCCGCTTTTTTGCTGCTTTTCTTTTCACCTGATGTACCAGAACCGGAACCTTTTTTCTTCGTGCCTGCATAAGCCGTCAGTTTCTTTTCCTTGTTTTCGTCTGTGCTATCCAATCCGTTTTTTCCGGATGCCGTACCTTTTCCGCCAACCGTTTTCAGATTTGTAAGGGATCCTTCCCCATTATTGCCTTTGCCCGGGACTCCGGCTTCACTTTTATTTCCACCATATCCGGGTCTATGGGCGATCGAACCGGAATTTCCATTGCCCCCATTTCCCGCTGTCCCGTTATTCTTCTTTCTGACATCAGGGATCCGGATCACCAGCGGACTGCTAACATTGCCTGCAAGGTCTTTTACCACGATCACCACATCTTTTTCACCTTCTGACAGGCCTGTAATGGTCAGGGTATCGCTTCCTTTCAGTACTTCTCTTCCCTCTTTTGAGGTATCCGGGGTCTGTACTTTCGCACCGGCCTCTATAACACGGTAATAGCATTGTCCCCTTTCACTGGTCTTATATACTACTGAGGCCTGGTCCACGGATATCCTGCTCGCACTGATCTTTTTCAGTTCCGGCGGGGTCTGGTCCGTAATCCCAAGTGTCAGGTAATAATCCCTCCGGGTGCCGTCCTGTGCAGTTACCTGCACCCGGACCATAGCTTCCTTTTCCTGGTCTCCGAAATGGATCTTCCAGTAAACATGCCCCTTTCCATCGTTGCTTTCTTTGATGGTCTCATCTTTTTCCACGGTAGAATGCTTCACTCCGCTCAGCGCATAGATCTTGACCGTGGCATGTTCTTCTTCCGCTGTCAGCCAGATGTTCAGGCTCTGGCGTTCCCCGTCATAAACCGCCTTGTATCTGTCACGGTCCTTGTTTAATGCGGGATCTAGTTTTAAGATCCCTTTTCCCCAGGTATCGGAACTGGATATATATAATTCTTTCAGATCCGCATTGCTGCTTTTAACTTCCGGAGTGACGGTCGGTTCCGGTGTAACAGAAGGCTCCGGCGTAACGGAAGGCTCTGGAGCTGCCGTCGGTTCCGGCGCAGCGGTTGGTTCCGGAGTGGCAGTTGGCTCTGGTGCAGCAGTCGGTTCCGGCACAGCGGTTGGTTCCGGTATCTGGGTCGGCTCCGGTTCTGCAGTCGGCTCCGGAACGGCGGTAGGTTCTGCGGGTACCGATGGTTCTGCCAGCGTTTCCCCTTCCGAACTCTCTGTGCTGTCTGCTGCATAAACTTCCCTGACAAAGATCGCATCTGTTTCTGGTGCAGCCCCTCCTGCCAGAAGTCCTGCAGAAAGGGTCCCGATAATAAATTTGTTAATGATCGGTCTCTTTAAATTGTTTTTTTTCATTACCAGTCCCCCCATACTTCGCCGTTATCCCCGACACCCAGATCTGCTCCGGAATACAGGGTAAAGCGAAGCCTTACTTCGTCACCGTCTGCCGGGAAATAGCCCGACATTCCAATGTTCATATATTCACCGTTTACAAAATACATCCAGCCGGAATTCATGGTAAAATCAAATTCTCCCAGCCAGTTGGCATCATGCCCGGACAGCTGGCAGTTTACTTCTGTCAGATGCGCCATCAGGTCATCCGGGATCGAAGCTCCGGAAGTGATGCCGCCGCGTCCGATAGCTTTCAGGTAAAAACCTCCTGTTGCACTTCCATCATTCCTCCAGTCAAACCCGCTGTTCTGCAGAAGCCTTAAGACCACGGAGGAAAGCTGTTCGCCCTGATAAAAGTCGATGGATGTCGCCGGCAGGATTGTCCCAAGTCCGACAGTCCCCGCCTCAATGCTGACCGTGATGGAGCCGGCAGGTTCTTCCTGGCTCTCATCCCCTTTATAGATGGTAAACGTTGGAAGTGTGGTACTCCATCCCTCATCATCCGTTGCCTTGATATCCACAGTGTTGCTGCCCTCATTCAGATCCAGACGGTAAGCCAGGATTCCCGGCGAAGGCTCCCCTTTTGAAGAAAGTCTTTCACCGTTTCCATATACTTCCAGTGCCGTAGAGGATAAGCTGTTCCCGTACCAGTCTACCGCCTGTACATAAAATGTACGGTACGCGGCATTTACCGTTTCCCCGTCAGTCAGGTCTGTGGCGATCGTTGGATAATGGTCTTCCTCCGGTTCCTGTGTCGGTTCCGGCTCCGGAGATGGCGTCGGCGTTGCACTGAGCGGTACCTGCGCCCCATCCTGGTTCCGGTCATCGTCCTGGTCCGGTGTTTCTTTCCGGCTGTCATCATCCTGGTCACCATTTTTGTCATAATGGATGGTATTGTCTTTGGAGCTGTCATTATCCTCTCCTGTGGAGCCGTCTTCCGGATCGGTATCCCCTTTTTGGGTATCTTCCTTCTGGCTGTCCGGTTCCGGTGTCTGGGAAGCTTCCGGCTCTGATGTCGGCTCCGGGGTGACAGTCGCCTGTGCCTCTTCCTTTTTCTTTTCCGGTTCTTCCTCCGGTTCATCTTCCAGGATCTGTGCCTGTTCTTCAAAGGAAGATTCTTCACCCGTGGAAGCATCTTCCTGGCTTCCGGCATAAGCATATCCCTTTCCAAGATAGCCCTTTAAGGAGCTTTCACTGTTCACCCCCTGTACCGGATTTTCACTTTTCTCCGGTTCATAGTTTTTCATTCCCAGAAATAATACTCCGGCAAAAAGCAGGAGACAGACAATAGCTGTCAGAAAGGAAAGCCGGTTATTCTTTTTTCTCTTTTTCATGGTCATTTCCTCCTTAATACAGCCTTTCTATATATTTCATGATCCAGTTTCCATACCAGCTTCTGGCTTTTTTCAGTTCTTTTTTCATCTTCTGCACGCACAGAGCGGTATCCTTTCGTTCTTCTTTTGATACAGCATGGGGACTGAACGCAGCCTTTTCCCCGATAACGCTTGTTTTTCGGTAACACTTCATGGCATCTTCCGAATAAAGCTCAGGGCCATGATAATAAAGAAGTCGCGCATATCCGGCCATGGCGCGAACCGCCTGGCGGTCATCTTCACTTTCAAACAGTTTTCTCCGTCTTCTGTTTGCGTGAATGCGGAGCACACAGACCGTAAAGATAAATATCAGGCAGAAGAGGTCAAATACCGCAAGCAGGAGGATCAGAAGCTTTTCGATTCCGAACAGTGCCAGTTTTAAGCTCCAGTGTGTCTGGATGTTCTCCTGTGCAGGCGGTTCGTCCTGTGCTTCCGGGATGGCGGCTGCTTTGGCTCCTTTTGCCTCCAGGCCTGCCGTGAGGTCTGCTTCCTCCATGACATTATAGTATTCCGGTGTCATTTCTACCGGTACCCATCCAAGGCCGTCCATATAGATCTCGGTCCAGGCATGTCCATTCTTTCCCGGAACTTCTATCGTATCCCCCGGGTTTTTATCTTTGATATCTTCCGGTGTGATCAGATAGCCTTCCACATAACGGGACGGGATCCCGTAATAACGGAACATCAGTGCCGCTGCCGTGGCATAATGGACACTGTGGCCGATCCTGGTGTTTGTCAGGAAGTCCTCTGCAAAATCCCCCTGTCCGGTATACGGATCGGCTGCCGTGCTGTAAGTCAGGTTCTTTTCCAGATAGGAACGGATCCTGCTGATCGCTGTATAGTAATCGGTATGCCCCTGTTCCCGGTTTCCACCGTCCCCCAGTTCTTTGCGGAACAGGGTTTCCAGTGCACCGGACAGCTTCGTATCCTGGCTGTACACAAATGCGTTGTAATAACTCTCATCATCACGGTAGGAATCCCCTTCATCCCTGGCAAGTGCCTGATAGACCCTTGCCCCCAGCACCGTAAAATCTTTTACCAGGTTTCCATTTGCCTGATAGTGATAGTTTCTTGCTCCAAAGAGTCCTTTTGCTTTTAACATACTGTCAGCAAACGGTGTCTCTTTCCTGTATCCGACAGGCAGTTCTGTGATCTCATAAGGGGTATAGAGATAACGGCTGTCTGCCTTTTCATTTTTTATGTCCACTTCGGATACTTTGTCAGAAAGGGTATCATCATCTGCAAGTGCCCTTGCACGGCTTAGCTGGGTCTCCCCATAAAATCCATCCTGATGGAGCCAGTAAAAGAGCGTCCTCTGTTTATAGGCATCCTCCGTATCCAGGCTTTCCCAGGAAGAACCGTCATACACGCTTCCCACAAATCCTCTCAGGTAGAGAGAATCCGGTTTTTCCATGGTAACGGAAAGTGCCGCATCGTCTGAGGCACTCCAAGCACCGCATTCTTTCAGCTTTCCATCCGGAAGGGTATTGATCTTTCCTTTTTTGTACCGCAGGCTGCTGATCCCGTCCAGGGCCTCTTTTTTAGCTTCTGTGACAAGTGTCGAGGAACCATAGTCTTCGGACGGCATAAACTGTTCCAGAAGGATCCCGGCTGCCAGCATTACCGCACATGCCAGGATGCTTCCTGTCAAAAATGCCCGGCTGCTCTCTGCCCGGTGGCGTTTCCTTCCTGAACGGGAAAGGATAAGATTCAGTTCCAAAAGGATCCCCATGTAAAAAATAACTCCTGTGCCTGCATCCGGTTCCATACCAAGGATTCCCGAAAGGGCAGGAAGTACCAGAGCCCAGGCAAGCACCAGTAGATAAAACTTCAATTTCAGGATAAGGAATCCGCAGACTGCCGCTGCTATCCCAAGATAGATAAGAAATATCAGGCGGGAGACATCCTCTCCCTGTATCCCGGCAGTCTCAAACCGTTCCAGATAAATCCCGGCACGGCTTCCCAGGATGTCTGCCATATCATTCCAGTATAATGCCATGCCGTCTAAGAGCTGTCCATGGAACAGGAAGATCCCTGCGATGGAAACCGCTCCCATTCCCATCCGTCCATAAAGCCCATATTTTCCCATTCTTTCTGTTGCAGTACAGAACACTGCCATAAGAAGCACGCTTCCCAAAATCGGTGCCATGCGTTCCTGCTCAGTAAGGACACTCATAAAAAGCAGGAGCCCTCCGCCTGCACTAAGCCAGATCAGTGCAGTTTCCAGCAGGATACCGGACAGTTGTTTTCCATATGCTGTTTCTGACTGTCTTTTGGATTCTGTGATCCGTATTTCCATAATACCTGTTCTCCTCCACTGTCTCTGCCGTCTGTGCCACATTCTACGATCGTCACTTCTCCTTTTGCTGCCAGGAGTTCTGCTTCTTTGTCCTGCGGGTCGCCGGTTATATATACATAGTTTGCAAAATTCTGTATTCCCGGGTCTTTCAGATATTCCCGTACCGTGACCGGGGTCTTTGCATCACTTCCATAACGCAGGAAGCGGTACAGGATGTTTTCGCGGTCCTCCTCCGTGCGGATCTTTTCCAGCCGAAACTTCCCGCTACTGTGGTCATAGATCCCGGCCTGACAGGAGATCTTCTGCTCCATAAAACTCTGAAGGACTGCGGAAAAGACTTCCGCCACCGTTTCCGCACGCTGTGGATCCCGCTCTGCCTGGAACGCTTCTGCCAGAATCAGTACCGTATCATCCACCGGGAAGCTTTTTTCCCGGATCATAATGTCATCCAGCTTTCCGGACAACTTCCAGTGGATCTGCCGGATACTGTCACCGGAACGATATTCCCGGATGTCATAAGTTTCTCCCGGATCATCCCCCGGGCGGCTTCCGGAATAGCGGAAACTTTCCATGTCGAATCCTTCCCTTGTAAAAAGGGAAAGCTCACCTTTTTGTCTTTCCGGCATTACAACGGTATAAGCGCATGTATCAGCCTTCCTTTTTAAAGAAAAGACACGAAAAAAATCCTGGCATTTCCAGTCAGAAAAACAAAATCTGATACAGCCGCACCAATTGCTTCCAGCCTCAAACCCGATGACCTGCTTTTCCTTTCCTCCCAGGGAAAAAGAAATCGGGATCACCCCTTTTTCCCCGGTAAAAAGATTTTCCCATCTGAGCACTCCTGCCCCGCCAAATACCGGCCATGCAGACTGATTTTCCAAATACATTTTTCCATGGAAACACTCCATTCTCTCTGATGCCTTTGGGAGATGCAGTTTGATAACGGCTTTTTTTCCGGACAAAACCACACTCCCTGCAGAAAAGATCAAAATAAGAACGGTGAGCAAAAGAACCGCTGCAAAGAGCCATGTGCCTGTAATTACTGCTGCTCCTGCCATGCAGACCAGCCACAAGAGCCACAGGATCCTGTCCTTTATCATCCTTCCACCTTCGGTTCCGGCACTTCTGACAGGATCTCAGAAAGGATCTCACGGGCAGATTTTTCCTGATACCTCGCCTTGGAATCCAGGATCATTCTGTGTGCCGCAACGTCCTTAAAGACATCCTGTACGTCCTTTGGAATAACATAATCCCTTTCTTTCATATAGGCAGCTGCTTTTGCCATCCTTACCAGTGCCAGGGTTCCACGCGGGCTTAATCCCAGCGTGATCAGCACATGTTTCCTTGTAGCTTCCGCAAGGTCTGCCACATAGTCGAGCACCTGGTCTGCTACATAGATCTCCTGTACCTCTTTCTGGAGTTTCAGCACCTCATCCCGGGTAACTACGGTCTTTGCATTTTCCAGGGGATTTTCCTTCTGTCTGTCCCGTAACAGTTCCACCAGGCTCTGGTGATCCGGATATCCCATGCTGACACTGATCATAAAACGGTCAAGCTGTGATTCCGGAAGGAGCTGTGTACCGGAAGACCCCACCGGGTTTTCTGTCGCAATGACTACAAACGGGGATGGCACGCAATGGTTTTCCCCATCCACCGTCACTCTTCCCTCTTCCATTACTTCCAGAAGTGCAGCCTGTGTCTTGCTGGAAGTACGGTTGATCTCATCTGCAAGAAGGAGGTTGCACATTACCGCACCCGGACGGTACATGAACTGGCCGGTCTGTTTCTCATACATGGTAAATCCGGTGACATCAGACGGAACAACATCCGGTGTAAACTGGATACGGTTAAATTCCATTCCCATCAGGCGGCTCAGGGCAAGCGCTGTCGTTGTCTTTCCGACACCCGGCACGTCTTCCAGAAGAATGTGGCCTCTGGCCAGCACTGCCATGATGATCTTGTCTGTAACTGCTTTTTTTCCTTTGATGATCGTCTCGAGTTCCTTCTGGAGCTGTGTTATTTTTTCCGGCAATGTCTTTTCCTCCGTTTATCTGTGATCTGTCATGTTGTAGAAACTGTTTTCTTTGTTCTGGCAGCGCTCATATGCCACCATCGCACAGAATGCCTGGTCTGTCGCCATCGGATCGCTGTCTCCGTCCTCTGTGTGGGAGAAGCTTCCGTCTTTCTGGTAATAGGTCATAAGGGTATCGTAGAGTCCCTTTCCGTCTTTCTGGAAACGCTCATCTTCATTGCAGTCAATGCCATAGGTACTCAGGGCAATGATCGTCTGGGAAACAGACTCGGAGCTCTTGTCTCCATAGGCGGTATAGCCTCCGTCTGCATCCTGTGCATCTGCCAGGAACTCTACGCCCCTGTCTATGGTGTCTTTTACGCTTTCTTCTTCCTGATACGGTTCCAGACACTGCAGCGTCATGGCCGTCAGATCCACATCTCCCTCTGTGGCATTGTCATCCAGAGAAAAACCGCCATCGGATTTTTCCTGTTCCAGAATATAGTCGAGATATTTCTTCTGAACCTCACCGTCTTTATTCGCCTGCGGATCCTGTGCATTCAGGGCAAGAAGGGCAAAAACAGCTCCGTTCAGTCCCTGAGAGACAACGGTCTCATAATCTTCCAGCGGCTTCTGGATATCATAGCCGCCGATCTCTGACGGATCTTCCCCGATCGCACAAAGTGCCAGTACTGCACGGGAATATTCTGTATATTTGTTTTCGCTTAAGATACCGTCCTGCTCTTTCAGTTTCTTTTCCAGATTTGCACGGTATTTCTCGAAGTAATTGTCCTCTGCCTTTTCGCCGGAACGCGCCAGTGCGATCACTGTCCACTCACCGCCCAGGGAATCTGATGCGGGAGACGTCACTGTCTTCTGTTCATATTCTGCGGTTTTTGCAAGTGCCTTCTCCAGATCCGGTGTACTGCTGCCACCGCATCCTGTCATCATTCCTGCTGTTGTCAGCAGTACCAGAAATGTAAGTCCTCTTTGTTTTAATCTGTTCATACTCTGCCCTCTCGTATTCTGTGCCAGCAGAGAAGAACATCCTCTCTGCGTGAACATTCGATCGTCCA
>OHZB01000347.1_pt1 | contig 13945 bp, 7 predicted proteins | sample 1580351 | NCBI WGS metagenome assembly OHZB01 (sample SAMEA3882512, study PRJEB24775) | human gut metagenome | biome: human-associated habitat; feature: intestine environment; material: feces | place: Netherlands | collected 2009/2010 | reverse complement strand
GCCGCCCATATACCTGTTGCCGCCATTTCCGCCGTACCAGCCGCCGCCGCCCCCGCCGCCAGCGCCGGTTTCCAAGCCGCCATCTGCCCAATACCAGTCGCCTTGTCCGCCTTGTCCGAAAGACCCTTTATCGCTTCCGCCTGAACCGGGTCCAGTCTGTGTTCCGCCATAGCCGCCGCCGTACCAGCCGCCGCCCTTGCCGCCCTCGCCGTTGGCCTGCCCTGTGCCGCCTCCGCCGCCCGCGACAAGCAGCACCGCCGCCTTGTTGCCGGACAGGTTTTTCAGCTCGCCCGTCTTCGTGGCGATGTGCGTCGCGCCGCCGCCCCAACCGGCGTTTCCTCTTCCGCCGCCGTTATAGGGATTGTTGCATCCGCCCACGCAGATGTAGTAGACCTCGCCCTTCTTGCAGAGCTTGTAGCCCACGCTGTACCCGCCTTTTCCATTGGTGTTGTAGTTGTTTCCATAGTTGCCGCTGCCATGCAGCGCCGAGTTCGACCCGCCCGCGCCCCAAACCTCGAATTTATAAATGCCGTCATGCGGAATGGTGACGCTCTGCATCCCGCCCGTGTAGGCGTAGTCCTGATAGCTTCCCTTGCTCGTCGTAATCGCCATGGTTCACCTCACGTCGTTGTAATGTACAGAATCCCGTTCGAAAGCTGGAACCGAGCGCCGACGGGTCCCGGGTCGCCTTTGTCGCCCGGGTCGCCCTTTTCGCCCTTCGCGCCCGGCTGTCCGCGCTCAACGCCCAGCGTCAGCACGAGCTTCCCGTCGATGTCGGCCATCTGCGCCGTGCTTCCGCTGCCGTATTCCCGCGTCTGCGCCTGAATGTTCATGTTCGCCAACCGCTGCGCCTGCGTGTTTGCCGACAGCGCCGCCGTGCTCGCTTCCGTTCCGGCCTTCTGCGCCGCTTCCGCCTGCGTCTTCGCGCCCTCCGCCGCCGCGTTCGCCTCGGAAATCGCCGTGTTCATCTTCGAGAGCGTCAGGTTGATTTCCGTCACCAGCGCGTCCCATGCGTTTCCTTGGCTGGGCGTGACCTGTGTGCTCGGCGCGGGGCGGCTGATGGGCGTGAAACTCCCCTCGTAACAGGTTTTCGCGCGCGTCTCATCCGCCGTCGCGCCGTAGCTCACATAGACGAATACCTTCACCGCGCCACTTCTTTTCAGATACACGTCCGGGATGTCCGCCATCCAGCAGCCCGTTTCCGCGTCAAAGGTCGCGATGCGCGTTTCCGTCTGGCTGTCCCCCGCGTAGCCGTATTGCGCCTGCACCGTCACCACGTCCCCCGCGAGGAAGTCGTCCATTTCGGCCAGCTCGTCCGTGGTCGGCAGCCCGCGCATCCTGAGCCGCTGCCCCGTGTCGTACTGGTAAACCCCGGCAATGGCCGCGTTCTTGTGCGTTCTGGATTCAAAATTGGCCTCGATCATCTGATTTCGCCCGCCTCCTTCTTTCGCCTGACCAGCTCGGTCAGCACCTGCTTTTTCGCCGTTTTCTGCATGTCCCGAACCGCTTCCATCCTTTCTTCGTCGCTCATTCGTTCCCATCTGTTTCCGCTCATCATCGCGCGCAGGCCGATTGTGTCCCTGCCGATTCCGTTGAACAGCGTGTCCGCGTAGGTGCTGTTCGCCCAGCGCTTTTCCTCGTCCGTCAGGCGGATTTTGAAACCCTCGTACTGGTTAAACCCGACCTTGCCGACCTTGAGTTCCTTGGCCAGCGTCTTGGTGACGCTCACCTCGTACTTGTTTCCGCTCACAAGCTGTCCGGGCAGCCATCCCGTTTCCTTCTTGCGATAGGCGATGTCTACCAGCTCGTCAAGCAGCGCGTCGCTCGTTTCGCTTCCCGCCGTCCACGGCGTGATGAAACTGTTGAGAAAATGCAGCGCTGCGTTTTGGCTTTCCTTGTCCCAACTGTTCGCGCCCGTCTGAAGCTGTCCTTCGCCCGTGATCGTCTTGGCCGTCGGCAGCGTTTGCCGCAGAAGCGGCCAGTTCTGGATGATCGTCTGGTTGATGACCTGTCGGATATAGTTCTGGCTCTTCGTGTCGCGCACGTAAGGGTCAGTGAACTTCGCAAACGCGCGCACCGCCGAAGGGGTCAGGCGGCTCGCCGTGTTCTCCACCACGCCTTCCAGTATGGAAGTCGCGATCTGCGCGCCGTCCTTGTAGCCCCTGAACACGTCGGAAACGCCGGAAAGCATCGAGTTGTCGAACAGTTGGTCAATCGAGGAAGCCGCCATGCGCTTGTTCATGTCCACCGCCATCGCGCCAAAGTCTCCTTCGAATTGGTCAAGCGATTCCGCAACCTCCGCGCCGGTCACCAGCGGTGCAACCGCCGGAAACGCGAAATCAAGCGGAATCTGAATGCCGCCCAAATCGAAATACATGCCGTAGCTCCTGCCGTTGCTCTTTTCAATGGCCGCCAGCTTCGCGTCGTCCTCGTCCTCGCGTCCCTTGCGAATCAGTCCCATGTTCGCCAGCGCCACACCAAGCACCATCATGCCCGTGCCCGTCAGCCCGCGTCCGAGGTTCATCACAAACTTTCGCTGGTCAAAGTTCACGCCGTTGTTCATCTTCGCGTCAATCAGACCGTTTTTCACCACCGTGTAGGCCAGACCGATGGGGCTGTACTGCATGGAGCGAATCGCTACGTTCGTCGGCGTTTTCAGGAACGGCATAATCGCCGTGATGACCATATCCGCGCCCTTGTTTTCCCGCTTGATATGGTTGATCGCGTCAATGATCGCGTTGTCCTCCTGAAAAACGCGCTCCGTCGCGCGTCTCGTCGCCTCGGCATGCCGTTCCTCCTGCGTCATGTCCCGCAGATAGGTTTCCGTGTACCCGTCCGCCGTTTCGCGCGTGTCTTGGATTTTCGTTCCAAGCCTTGTAATCGCGTCCAGTTCTTCCTGATAGCTCTGCTCGTAGAAGGGGCGGTCGCCAAGCTGCATCACCATGGCGATAAAGTCATGGACAGCCTGCATGAAGGCGTTGTTGTAGGTGCGGTTGTTGTGGTTCATGTCGAAGCTGCTGGAATGTCCGGTGTCCACGCCGCGAATGATGTAGTCCGTCAGCGTGTTTGCGATTTCATCCCCGAACGCCTGCTTTCCGGCCTGTCGGCCTTCCTTGGAAGAGAGCGCCGTCGTCCGGTTTCCCGTCTTTTTGGCGATCATCCTGTCCGCCACCGAGCCGATGGCCTCGCTTGTCAGCTCCAGCGGGCGAATGAGAACGTTGCTCATTACGTTCTTATTCCACGTTTTAGAGCCGGAAAGCATGCTGTCGTAGCCGTAGTTGTTGAACTTCTGCCACGCGCTGTTCTGCTTCGTGTTCGCCTGCGCGCTGTACATCCGCTGGATAATCGTCTTCCCCTCCGGGGTCTGCGGGGTTTCGTTGTCCCCTTCCAACAACTGATAGGTCGCCATTTCGCCCGTGATGTAGTTGAGGTCGGCTTCCGTCACCACCGCATAGCCGCGCTTCATAAATTCCAGTTGCTGGCAAAGCGTCAGCAGCCCGTTTCCACGGTTGTTGTTCGGCGTTGCGATGATGGCCGCAAGCTGGCGCTCCTTGACGGATGCTTTGAAATAATCGTAGCCGGGCAGCTTCGTTCCCCATAGCCCGTAGTGGTCAATCAAGGCCGTCTGCGCGCCGGAGAGCGGGATGTGCAGCGGATTGTCCGCGCTCACCACGTCGCTGTTCGGGGCGCTCTGCGCCTTCTGCTGAACCGTTTCTGCCGTGTCGTAGATACGGCCTTGCTTTTTGACCGGTGCGCTGTCGCCGACGGGAATGTTCCCTTCGTCAACGCCCTTTTCCCTGTTCGCATCGTCCGCCTGTCTCACCATTTCAGCCATCGCGCCGGAAGCTGTCAGGCGTTTAAGGGCGTTGCCCGCCTGCAACGCCTGTCCGGCCTTTGACCTGTGGTCGTCGTACATCTGGGCAATTCGCAAAGCCCGCACCAGATATCCTTCGTCTTGGCTCCGCAGCATCGCCACCTGTGCCGCGATGGTTTCATCCGCCGTCCACATGTCCCGGCTGGCGAGGTCGGCAATCAGCGCGTCCGCGCCCTCCTGATCGTATCTCGCGTTTGCCCGTTCCACCTGTTCGCGGTTGATCTGCTTTTCGTGCGCGTCTCCGATAAGCCCCTGCTTGATTCGGTCTGTCAGCGTGTCGATCTTTTGGGCGTTGACGTTGCCGAACTGGTTGAGCACCAGCGAATAGCGGGTGTCCGGGTTCATCGGGTCGAACAGCCCGACGTTGTCCGTCGCGCTCTTGATCTGCTCGGGATGGAACGCGATGTATTCCTCGCCGCCGTTGTTCACGCCGTCATAGCCAAGGCTTTCCAAATACTCACGCGCTTTCACGCCCGCTTCGTTTTGTCCCTTGAATCGGTTCAGCGCCTTGTAAGCCGTCCCTTCATCCGCCGGGTTTTTGATGCTCAGGTAAAACGCTCTCACATTACCGCCGTAACCGGCTGCATCATCGTCCCACGGGGAGAAGAACGCACCCTGAATATCCATGTTCGCGCGGCCTTTGGTCATATCAAAAGCGTTAAAATCCGCGTCCGAGCCGTGATAGACAATCAGCGGTTTTCCGTCTTCGTCAACGACCTTGCTGTCCTTAAACCAGCGCTTGAATTGGCGTGTTTCTGTCTGTTCCATACTTTTCTGCTTGACAGAGCCGCCTGCATCGAATATACTATGGATGAGCCCGGTCTTTTCGGAAATGCTAGGGAATTGGACCCTAGGATCGCTGATTAGATTTGAGGCTCTGTTTTTATCCAGATAGTACACGCCGACGCTGTCGGCGTTTTCTTTTTTCAGCGCATTTTCAAGTAGGTTCACAGCATTTTTCTTTCCATAAGCGCTCGCGAGATGATTTGCGTCAATCTGAACGCCGTTCGCTGTCGAGGATGTTTGAATCGTAATCGGCACAATCACATTTTTTCCATTGATTGTTCCGTCCACAATCGCCACAATGCTGTCGTTCGGGCGCGTTGCCGATTCGATGATCGCCACCGGATGTTCAAGCAGCTCCGGAAGATGTTCAAGCATGACCAGGCTCATCTGGTGGTCTTCCTTCGTTCCGTTCACCGCGTAATCCACATGGGTCTGGTTCATCGTCATAGGCAGATCGTTCAGGCCAATTCTCCTGAAAACCTCCGGCGTTCTGCCAACGAGCAGCGCGTCATTTTTCGGGAACTTTCCATTTTGCCAGTCCTCTACCTGTTCGGCGAACGATTTAGAATAGTCGTAGTGGCTGTCCTGCCCCAAATCCAGCGCATACTGTCTGCGCTCTTCTTTTGCCGCCTTTCCCGCGTCCATAAGCGCGGTTCGAAGCGCGTCGCGCGCCTTGACCAGATCGTTGTATTCGTCCATCCTGCCCGCCGTCTTCGCCTTCACTCTGGCGATAAACTGCGTCAGGCTGTTGTACAGTCGAATACCGAAGCGCTGTTTTTCGCCCAGCAGATCATAAATCTGCGTTTCACCGCCTGTTTTTGTCCAGTCGGCCAGCTTGCCGATAACCGTCTCCGTCGCTCTGGCCACAAGCTCCTTCTGCGCGTCCTCCGGCGTAAACGTGCGACCGTCCCGCTCGTAGACCGGGGCATACACTTCCGTGATGCGCTCAACGTCGTGCCGCATGGCCGTTTCGTCGCCGCGATAGGCCGCCTGCAAAACCGCGTCCCTGTATGCGCCATACCCTTTTCCGTTTTCGATAAAGTGCGTCAGCTCGTGGCAGAGCACCACGCGCATCGCCTCGCCCGTGCCCATTCGGCTGGAAATATACAGGCGGTTTGTCTGCGGGTCGTAGTGTCCGCGAAGGCCGTCCCCCAGATCGGCGACCACAATCTGCGTCCCAAAATGTTTTCCGATTACGCTGGAAAACTTCTGGAAAACGGGGTTCTTGATGCCGCCCCGGTCTACGCCTTCCTGCCCCGCGTCCGCGCCGACCTTGCCCACACTGTATTGGTTGTCATCTCCGACATTCGGCACACTTTCGGCAGCATCCGACACATTAACGTCGTTCTTTGGCGCATCTGCCTCTTCCGTTCGTTCCTCTCGCTTCTGCTCGACGACAGCCTTTTTTCGCTCAATGTCGGCTTCCTGTTGATAAAATTTCTCAGTCCTCGCTTCGTAATCGCGAAGAAATTGTTCGATTTTTCGCGCTTTTTCTTTCTCAGCTTTCTTTTCCTGAATGGTCTGCGCCAGCTGCTCCTTCAATGCGGATAACTGCGCCTTTGCTTCTTCAAACCGTTCTCGAATTCGTTGCGCCTTTTGCGTTTTCTTTTCGCTTTTTCCGCGCGTCGCCTGCTTTTCGGCTTCCGCAACGCGCTGCTCGTAATCGCGCAAAATGCTCTCCGCGCCATTGATTTTCTGCTGAATTTCTTCAATCGTCGCCTTTGGCGTCTCGCCCATTTCTTCCGCTTCGACTGTAAGATTTTCACGATTCTGAATATTGCGCCGTCTGGTGTATCGAATCGCTCCAGCCTCTACTTCGTCCAGCGCTTTGATGTCCCGACCAATGACAGCCAATACATCAAGAACGCCTTCCTGCATGCCGTCATAGTCGTTTCCATTGTCTACCGCTTCCTTATATTGGCGGAACAAATCCATCCGTTCATTCTTCAGCTCTGTTCGTTGTTCATCAATGACATTCTTTCTCTGCCGGTTCAGCGCTTCCAGTTTTGCATCGCTTTCTCGCATCACGCGGCTTGGCTCTGCGCCCTGCTCGCGAATCGCGCCAACGGTCTCCGGATCGCTTCCGATCTCCTGTGCCCACATGAGCCGCTCGATCACATCCGAAAAATCGTTTTCCGCTTTTTCTCGGGCTTTTGTGATGCTTGCAATCTGCCCATCCAGCACTGCGATTCTCGCCTGCCGGTCTTCACTCAGCACATTTCGGATGGCCTGATCTCTTGCCTGAATGGCCTGTCGCGCCGCCTGTCTCGCCTCTGTCAGCCGCTGTGCCGCCGCCTGCTGCATTTCGTCCGTTCTGCGCGCGGCGGCCGCGCCCTGCTCGTTCGCGGTTTTCTGGTTTTCGCCCATGCGCACGCGCGCTTCGGTCATTTCCTTCTGCCGCGTCAGGTCGCCGTTCATCACCGCGTCGCTCGCTTCCGCGAACTGCGCCCGGCTGTTGTCCGCCGCCGTCTGCGCCGCTTCCGCCTGTGCGCGCGCCTCGTCGGCCTGCTGCTTGGCCTTTGCCGCGTGCGCCGCGCTGCCGCGCTCGTCCTTCCCGCTGATGATCTCTTCGGCAACGGCCTTGCTTTCCTTCTGCTGTCGCGCATAGTCGTTGAGCAGCGCGCAGGCCTGCTCGTCGCCCAGCGTCTTTGTCACGTCCAAGATGACGTTCTCCACGTCTGTCCGCTTGCCGTTCATCAGGTCTTGCGCCGCCTTCACGCCGCGCAGCGTGCCCACGCCGCTTCCCGCCGCGCCGGATAAGGAGAACAGCACCGCGCCGATGGCGTTCTCCACCGCGCCGCTGACAACGCCCTCCGCCGCGCCCTTCACGTCAAGGTTCTTGGGGTTCAGCAAGTTCAGCGCCATATTCAGGCCGTCCGTGAACGTGATTTCCTCGCCCGCGTCCACATTGCGGAAGATTTCGCCCAGCGCGTTGTCCGTCCAGTTTGCCGACAATCCTTCAAAGAATTCGTCGTGAACCACTTCGTCAAATTCGTTTTGGGCAAACGCCTTGCTAAACGCCTCGCCAAACGTTCGAATCGCCGCAAGGCCTCTGCAGGCGCCCGCCGGGTTGCGGATGATCCGGCTTCTCGCGGCTTCCGTCAGCGCGCTCATGCCCGTCATCCTGCCCAATACGCCCTCGAACGTGCCGAAGTTCGTCGCGCAGTCAAACCCCGTGTCCACCGCGCTCAGATATCGGGCGGAATCAATGCTGTATCCCTTTTGCAGATACTCGTCAAAGTTGTTCTTGAACCCGACGACGCTGTACCCCGTGTTAAAGCCGATCAGGCTGCTGCCCGTCGCCAGCGTCGTTCCCGCCGCCACACCGGCCGAAACCGCGTTGTAGGTCATGCCCTTCACGCGCCCGAACCACTTGAATTCATCCTCCGTCGCGTTCGTGCGCATGAATCCTTCCATCGTCGCGATGTCCCGGCGCACCTCCGCGCTGTTCTTGAGGAAATCCCCCTCAAAATCCATCGGGTCAATGCCGAGCTGGTATACGTCCGCCGCACCGGCCAGCGCCTTTCTCAGCGCATTGGCGTAGTTCTCGTCGAGCGTCCCGCTGGCCAGCGCGCTTTCAATGTCCTTGCGGTACTGTGTCCGGCCATAGGCGCCGTATTCGTTCTGGTATCGGTTCTGGATGCGCGCCGCGTTGACGAGCACCATGCCCTGAGAATAGCCCGTGTACAGGCTGTCCTTGAAATCCAGATACCATTGTTCGCCGCCCGCGCGGATGCCCGCGCCGACCGTGTAGCTCGCGCCCACGCCCTGACCGAAGGGAACGTCCAGCGCCGCCATTTCCTCATCGGTGATCGCCGCGCCCTGCTGACTGATGCGGCTGGCCGCGCGCTCGCAAAGCGCGTTCATGTCCACGCCGCCCGTCCTGGCGTAGTATTCGTCCAGCGTCAGCCCCAGCGCAAGCGCCGTCTGCGTGTCCTCTTCGAGCAGCGCGTCCATCTGTTCCCTGAGCTGCGCCTGATAGTCGCCCGTGTCGATTACGCCCTGCGCGTCGAGGTTCAGCTTCACGCTGCTTAAGTCAAACGGACTGACCGCATTTTTGCTCGCGCCCGGCCTGAAATAGTCGTCCACCGCCGCCAGCCGCCCGACGTAGCCCATGTCCGCGTTCAACTCGTCCTGCCCCGCCTGCGCGTTTTGGCGCACCAGCGCGAGCTGTTCCTCGCTGGCCGTTCCCTTGAGCGCCGCCGAGCGCGCGTCGCTGAGCGCCTGCGCGCTCGCCTCCTCCTGCGCCCTGCGCATGTCGGCCTTGTCGGCCAGCAGCTCGTCTCTGGCCGCGTAGATGCTTGCCAGCTCGTCCATCGCGTGTTCGTCCGTGGTGAGCAGGCGCTCCATCAGCGGCAGCTCCGCGTCGCCGCCCAGCGTCCCCGTTTGCTCCATTGTCTCGGCCTGCGCCGCCCATACGACCATCTGCGCCATCACGTCGCCCCGCAGCTCGTCCGGGAAGGAATCGCTCTTCATCACGTCGTACAGCGTCTTGACCGTCTGCCCCTGCGCCGCGATGTTCCCGTAGGTCACCGCGTCGGCCATGTCGTTTCCGAGGATAATGCGCTGGCTGTCCGCTTCCGTCAGCGTGCCGATCATTCGCCGCGCGTTCCCGCTCTCCGCCAGCATGCGATCCAGTTCATCCTTGCCCGCGCCCTCGATCTGGTCATACCGTCCCTTGAGCAGCGCGTCCGCCGCCTCGCCGATGGTCTGCGCCTCGTGCATGCGAATTTCCGCGCCTGTTTCGCCATCGGAGCTGACGGAAGGAGTTGCCGCCATCCATTCCGCAAAGCTCATCCCGCCCTGCGCGATGATCCGCTCTTCCGGGGTCATCTGAACGGGGCCTTGCACTTCCGGCGATTTTCCGTTCGCCTTGCCCGCCGTCGGGAAGCCCGGCGCGGTCGATGCCGTCATCTTTTGGGAAACAATCCGGCTCTGTGCCTTCGCCTGCGCGGGATTTTCGGCCTTTTCCTGTTCCTCCTGCTCGGGCACTTTCCCGGTCAGGCCGCTCCAAAATCCCGGCTTCTTCTCTTTCTTCTGCTCTTCCTCGGTCGCGCGTTTCTCGTCTTCCGCCTCGGCGGGTTCGTCGCCTGCGCTTTCGGAAGGCGTTTCCCCGCCCGTGATGCCCGTGTAGGCCTTGTCCAGCGCCGCCGTCAGTTGGCTTTTCGCATAGTCGGAGTAGGCGCTTTCCTCGATCTCCTGCCGCGCCTTGAGGTAGGCCGCCGCGTCTTCCTTATCGTGCTTTCCGTCGCCGTAGAATCGGCTCGCGTAGTCCTCTGTCGCGTCCCTGTATTCTTCTTTGGTCAGGTTCGCGCTTTCAAGGAACGTGCCCACGCCGTCCGCATTTTCGCCGTAGAATCGGCTGCCCTCGGTCTGCGTCAGCGTCTTAAACGCCTTTGCCGCCCGCGCGCGCAGCGTGTCGTCCGCAATGGCGTTGATGCCGCGAATCACCGTCGCCGCGTCCGCCGTATTGGCGTTGATGCTCTGTCCGTCAAAGCCCATCAGGGGCATTTCGGCCAGCTCCAGCATGGCCGTGTTGCGCGCATTGGCGTTCTTCTGCCGCGTTTCCTGTTCGCTGTCAATCTGCTTGTTCAGGCTTTGTTTTAGCTTCGTCTGTCCGGAAATGGTCAGCTCGTTGTTCAGCGCAAGCTTCATGCCTTGAAGGGAACCGCTGGTCTTCCCGGTCATGTCCATGACCGATTCGCCCTTGCTGTTCTTTTGCAAGCCGTATACGCCCGTCAGGCTCGGCTCGTCAAAGCTGGGCGTCTGCGCCGTCTTCATCGCCGGGCGTTCGGTATTCGCATATGCTTTTCCGATTGCGCCCGCGCTGTAATCCTTCACCGCCGATTCTTCCGGCTTTTCGATCTGCGCGTTCTGCTCGTCGTCCTTCTTTTTTCGGTCATTCCACTTGCTCATAGGCTCTCCTTATCCGTATGAAATCGCGTCAACGTCGCCGCTTGCCTTTTTCTTTCTGCTGCTTCCGCCGCTCCCCGAACTTCCTGAACCCGTCGTGCTCGTCGTGTCGGTCGTGCCGGTCGTCTGCTGGGTGCCGGTCGTCTGCTGTCCCATCGCGGCGGAAATGGCCGTCAGGTAGTTGCTGTTGTACTCCCGGCGCTGCGTGTCCTTCAGCTCCTGCACCTTCGCCGCCAACTGACTGGCAAAGTCCGTGTTCAGCCGTCCCTGCGTCTGGCTGTTCTGTTTCGCCGCCTGCGTGATCTGGTCTTGAATCTGCCCGGTCTTTCGCGCGTTCTCGTCCGTCAGCTCCCGTACAGCCTTCGCCAGCGCGTCGCCCTGGTTGGCGAGCGTTTGCAGCGTGTAGCTGCTCCTGCCCATGCCGCGGTTCAGTGCCGCCGTCTCCACGTTCGCCTTGCTCTGGCGGTAGGCGCTGTTTTGCTCGTCGATGGCGCGCGTCAGGTTGGCCGCAAGGTTCGCGATCTCCTGCTCCTTGCTCAGCTTCGTCGTTTCAAAATTCTGTCGGCTGGCCTCAATCCCCGCGTTGAGCTGCGGCCGCAGCAGGTTTTCCGCAAACGCCGCAATCTCCTTGTCCGTCATGTTCCCGGCCAACCCGCCAATAATCTGGTTCAGCAATTCGCTGTCCAGCAACTTCTTTGTCGTGCTCTGGCTCTGGCTTTGGCTCTGGCTCTGGCTGTGCTCTCTGCTGTTTGTCGTCGAGGATTGAAACGTCTCCGTCGTTCTTTTCGCCATGTTCTCACTTCCCTTCCAGCGCGTCTAACCGCTTTTTGATCTTCTCGATCTCCGCGTCCTTGAGCCTGTCCGCGTTCCAGCTCGCCATACAGAAATCGCGCAGGAACATCGTCAGGTTTCGAACGTATGCCGCAAGCGTCCCGCCCGTCTCCTGCGGAACTCTCGGTTGCTTAAATGCCATGCTCACACCTCGTCAAGCGAATACTCCGCCTGCACCCCGCCGTAAATCCGCCAGCCCGCCGCCTTCGCGTGGCTTCTGATTTTCAGCTTCATCCGAACGCCGCTCACCTGAATCTTCACCCGGTAGTCCTTCCTCTGCCTTTGCAGCAGAACCACCCGCGTCTTTTCCCTGCGCTCGGTCTTGATCGTCATTTCAACCGGCACGTCGTTCTCGTCCGCGTCGGCGGTAAACCGCAGCACGAAGTCGCGCTTCATGTAGGCCTTGCCCAGATCGAGCCACGGCGTTTCCCACAGGCATTCCATCGGCGCGCCAAGATAGCCGCCGCTCTCCGGGTCGCCGTATCGAATCACTTCGTATGGCTCGTCCGCCTGCGTGAAGTACACCGTCCCGCCGACGGAAAAGAAGTCCTTGACGCGCATGCCCTTTCGAACCATGAACGTCCCGCGCTCCGTGTCGTATTCGAGCACCGTGTTGTTTTCGCTCAGAACGTCGCTCTCGCTTTCCTTGATGCACATCGCCAGATAGTAGATGTGGTTGCATACGCAGGCTCTCGCCGCGCCGTCCATCCCCTCCATGCGCATCCGCATCGTTTCATACAGCGCGTCTCGGCTGAGCAGCCGCAGCGTGTTTCCGTCGTACAGGCCGATTCCGTTCTGCGACAGGTACAGCATGCTCGTCCTGTCCGTGCAGATGCTCCTCTCCTCGACGGGGCCATCCGTGCCGTAGGCCTCCGTGATCGTGAAGCTGCTCGGGTCGGTGCCGCGAATTTCGAAGATCGTCTGCTCCTTCACCGCCAGCAGATACCCGCCGAAGGGTTCCAGCGCGATAAACTTGTCGCCGTCCCATGTCGGCTGGTTAATCACGCCGCCGCCCAGCTCCGGCGTTTCAGCAACATTCGTCCAGTTGAACGGGTCGTATGGCCGCGAATAAAAGATGCTGTCCGGATATCCTTCCGCGCCTGTTCCCCAGATGCGCTCCGCGTGCCGTCCCAGCGTCGCGAACTTCACCTCGGCGTATGCGTCGCCAATCGTCAGCGCCTTCTTTTCCACCCGCAGGTCGCTTCCGTATACCGCGATCATGCCGTCCTTCGCGTTGGAGAGGATCAGGATATCCACCGTCGCCCCGCCCTCCGTCGTCTCGTAGGTGACGGAAGACCACACGTCGCTCTTGTACCCCTCCGAGCGCTTCACCCAGCCCTCCGTGCCCATCGTGTAGGTGTAAATCGCGCCGCCCGCCGCCGCAACGTACACGTCCGCGTCGTCCGGTCTCGTTCGCCGATAGAACCGCGCCAGCGTCTCAATCTGCGCGCCCAGCGCCGGAAACGCGCGGCTCGTGCCGTAGCTCGAAGCCAAAAGCCCGCGCTCCGTGCGGATGTTCTGCGCAAGGTAGGCGTAGTCGGTATTGATGTTCGTGTCGCCCGCCGCCTGATAGACGCCCTTCGGCGTGGGGATTGTGAACCGCCCCTGATAATCGCTGTCTGAAATGCTCATCTGCGATACCTCGCGTCCGTGACCTCGTATAGATGCTCAAACCGCGTCACGCTGCCCATGCCCTGCGGCCTGATCCGCTGCATCGTCTGGTAGAAGCTGTTCTGGTAGAACTGCGCCCGGCTCTGCTTGGCCAGATTCCCGCTGGACAGATGGCGGTAACAGATGTAGTCCGCAAGCGCCGCGTGCGCATATTCCGGGATTTGCGGCTCGTCGTCCCCGTCCTCCATCGGGTAAAACGCCACTTCGCACACAGCGCGCAGCGTCTTTCCCGTCAGGTCGTCCCGCCAGACGTGCAGCCCGCGCCCGTCCGGGTCAAGGTCATAGCCCACGTCGTAGCCGTATTCATCCCGCAGCTCCACCACGCGCGTGGCCAGCATGCCCGGAACAGGCGCGTTCCCTTCCTCGTCCACGTCCGTATAAAAAATCCGGCGCGGTTTCAGGTATTCGCGAACCGCGATGTCATAGCCCATGTTCGCGTATACCTTGAAACTCTCTTCGTATTCGCTCACGTCCTCCGCGTTCTCGTCCAGTTGACGAAGCGCGTGCGCGATCAACTGTGAAAGCGTCAACTGATCACATCTCCCCGCAGTTCTTCAGAATTTCCACCACCGCCGCCGGCATTTCGCAGACCGTCCCGCGCATAAAGTAAAAGCTCACGCCGTTCAGCCCGGCAAAGACCACGTCGTCCCGGCTGCCCGGTGCCAGCGGCAGGCTCACCTTCGCCACCTCGCCGTCCGCGCAGCCCGCGTCGGCCATCAGCTTTTTCAGATTTTCCTGCGTCTTTTTGCACTTGCCGGAAAGCATCGCGCTGGTCTTTTTCATCGTCGCCGTCGTATTGATATTTGCCATTCTCTTTTCCTCCATTCTTTGTCAAAACTTGCTCGTTCCCCGTACCCTTCTCCCCAGACC
>OHZB01000334.1_pt1 | contig 14172 bp, 9 predicted proteins | sample 1580351 | NCBI WGS metagenome assembly OHZB01 (sample SAMEA3882512, study PRJEB24775) | human gut metagenome | biome: human-associated habitat; feature: intestine environment; material: feces | place: Netherlands | collected 2009/2010 | reverse complement strand
TCGCGCACCACGTCGTCGATGTCAATCGGCTCGTTGGGGCAGCCCGCGTCCGCCTCCACCTGCGCCGCGTCGGCGTTCAGGCTTTCCTGCATCGCGTCCATCTCGCGCCGGAGCGCGTCAAGCTCGTCGTCCGTTTCGGTCTTCTCGTCTTTTTCGGATTTTTCTGTCTTTTCGGCCTTTTCCTGCTCGGCCAGCTTGGCGAGCTTCTTTTCCACCTCGTCGGCCTCGGTCTCCAGCGCGTAGGCCTTTGCGCGCAGCGCCCGCGCGCCCTCCTGATCGCCCGCCGCCTGCTTGAGCTCCGCCTCGGCGCGGATGCTTTGGGCGCGTTTGCGCAGCGCCGCCGGAGCCTTGGGCTTTTCCTCGCCGAAATCGACGACGATTTCGCCCTTGTCGCCGGACAGCTTGTCAATCGCCTTGCCCGCCGCCTTCTGCGCGTCGCTCAGCCCCTTGCCGACCGCCTTGCCGATGCCGCCGATCATGCCGCCCGTCAGGTCGTCCACCTGCCGAACCAGCTTCTGCGCCTGCGGCACAATCTGCTTACCCACGTCGCCCAGCGCGCCGAAGGCCTTGCCCAGCACGTCGCCGATATCCGGCGTTTTTTCGGTTCTGACCTCGAAATCCGGCGCTTCGTCCGCTTCGGCCTTCGCGGCCTTTTCCTCGGTCTTTTCTTCTTTATTTTCTTTATCTTCGGCCGGCTTTTCGGCGTTCATGTCGTGCAGCAGGCTCTGCACGTCGCCCAGCGACGCGGCCACCTCGGCGAAGGCCTCCTCCTCCGTCTTGCCCGCGCGAACGGAATCCTCGAAGCGCGCCTGCGCGTTGGCCATCATCTCGTCGCGCAGGGCGAGGTTATCCGCCGTCATCTTCATATCGGCAAAAATTTCATCAATCATTCTGCGAATCTGCTTGTTCATCATCTTGATGCGTCCTCCATTCCAAACAGTTCGGATATCACGGCGCGGTATTTGCGCCAGTCTGCCTGATTTTCCGCAAAGAGCGCGCGCCCTTTCTCGGTCAGGTGGTAATAGCGCCTGCGCGCGCCTGCGTTTTCGTTGCCCCAATAGGATTCGATCATCCCGGCCGCCTCGAGCCGCCGGAACGTCGTATACAGGGTCGCCTCTTTCAACTGCAATTCCCCGCGGGTGATCTCCTGCACGTTTTTGCTGATGACATAGCCGTAGCTGTCGCCTTCGGCAAGCTGCGCGAGGATGATCGTATCGGTATAGCCGCGAAGGATGTCCGATGAATTGAGCATTTCATCACCTCCGACGAGATACAGTATATCTCCATATACCTCGCCTGTCAATGTATCTCGGTCACTTTTTTTGAAAAATTCATCCGCAGTCAGTCGTCCAATGAAATTTATCGTCATATCGTTGACGGTTTCCGGCATTTCTTCTATAATGAAGCTGACGAATCCCATGTCTGACGCTGCTTGGCATCGTTCTGACCGATTGATAAGGAGGTTGACCCATGAAAAAGACCCACACGCTTCTTCTGACTCTGTTCCTGTGCCTCGCGCTGATTTTCCCCTGCGCGCTGGCGGAGGACGCTTATGTGCCCGGCCAGCGGACGCAGGCGCTGATCGACGCCGCGCTGGACGCGGGGCAGATTGTCGGCGGCGAAACGCGCCTGACCTTCCAGCTTGGCGACGAAATTCTCTCCATGCTGGCGGACGACGAGGAGAGCCAGGCGCAGCTTGACGCGCTGATGGAGGTCATCGGCGGCGTCCGCCTTGCGGGCGGCTTCGGTAAACTCGAAGACGGCTATCGCGTGGAGCTGGGCGGCTCGTATACCGCGCCCTCCGGCGACAACGTCTTTGTCACCGCCGCGGCGAACCTGACCCTCGACGGCGTCAGCATCGAGAGCAACCTGATTGAGGGCGAGCGCCTGAGCATCCGCTGGGAAACCCTGCTGCGGCTGTTCGGCCTGACCGACGACGAGGTGAACCAGATCATGGCGCTCCGCGACGTGGATTGGGACAACGCCATGGAGGAGCTTTCCACCGTCGTCGCGCAGGCCGCCGAGGAAATCGGCAAGCTGGTTGAGCCGTATCTGGCCACGTTCGCCGACTTCCTCGCCTCGCTGGATATTCAGCAGCGCGACAACGTGGCGGCCGAGGGCGATTATCCGGCGGTCGATCACGAGATCTCCGTCACCTGCACCGCCGAGGATCTGGGCCGCCTCTTCCACACGCTGGCCGATCAGATGGAGCGGGACGACGCGCTTCTGCCCTACATCGAGCAGCTCGTCGCGAACACCACGGTGACCTTCACCAGCGACAGCGGCGAAACGACCCGCACCACGACCACCGCGGAGTTTTTCGACGGTATGCGCGAATTTGCCGACTCGCTCATGCTTGAAGACGCCACGCTCGGTATTCTGGTGGGCTACAACGACGACGGCCTGCCCTTCTACCTCACCGCGGCGCAGACGCTGGATGACGAGACCGCCGCGTTCTATCTCCAGATCAACCCCGGCGAAACAGAAAACGCCACCGTCTTCACCCTGACCATGCTGGAGGCGGACGACGAGGGCGACCTCTCCGACCGTGTGGACGCGGATATGACCCTCGTTCTCGATCCGGCCGATCCCAACGCCTTCTCCGCCGAGCTCAACGTTCAATCCACCGAGCTCAATCTGTATTGCGCCATGGCGGAAACCGCCGTCACCATCGAGGAGAATCTGCCGGGCTACAAGGCTACGTTCTCCATGACGATAAGCGAACCGGACGAAACCAGCGGCCTGCGCATCGTCTACAACGGCGAAGGGCTGACCACCCTGACCGACACGGACGGCGAAAAGACCACGTTCTTCATGACCGCCAATCTCTATGACGAAGGCGACGATCCCATCGACTTCATCGTAGAGAGCGGCCAGCTCATCGAGCCGGGCGACGGCGCGCTCTCCGGCAGCTTTTACATGAACGAGACCATCAATGCCGGCGGCCTGCCCGTCACCTTCGGCTTTGACACCGCCGTTTCCTCGTGGGCTTACGACGCGGCGGAAACCGCCGCCCTTCAGGAGACCCAGTTTGAGGTCGCGACCGGCGAAGAGCTCGCCGCGCTGCAAAGCCGCGCCTCCGAGCGCCTCCAGCAGAAGCTGTTCTCCCTGCTGTCGCTCATCCCGGCAGAGTTTCTGGAGCTGTTCGAGTAATCTTCTCCGGTTTTCCGGGCACTGATCCAAGGTTAAACCGTTTATATGAACAATGGACGCTTCTCCAAGCACAGAGAAGCGTCCATTTTCCTGTCCGAATTCCTTCATTGGCCGCGGCCGCCGATTTCTTCCGCCATCACAACGTCCAAAAACGCATCCACCGCGTCTCGGCCAAAGACATACACCGTCTCTTTTCCCCAGCCGCGGTGCCCCTCCGCCTTCTCCACGGCCAGCAGGCGATTCGGCTCCGCGCCCTCCAGCGCACCTTGCAGCAGGCGGAAGACCGTCTGCCCCTGCGCGTCGGGGCTCGTCACGTTCCACGCGATATACAGCTCCCGCTCCCACACATAATTGACGGCGTAGCGCTGTCCGTCCTTCCTCAGTTCCGGCGGGCAGTGGTACACGTAGCCGCCGTTGTTCACGGAATTTTGCGCGCCGAGCTTGAACCATGCGTCGCAGCAGATTCCCCTGCGTGCGCAACACTCGCGAAAATACTTTTTGCCATTCACGATGATCTCTCCCCATGCGCCGCCTCCGGAACAGACCGCCGGGCGGCTTTTCTCTTTGGTAAGATCATAGTCCACATTCTGCGCAAAAGTCACGCAAGAAACCTTTTACACGGGCGATAATGGCGCGTTTTTCCCTTCAAAATCAAGCGTTTTTTCGAAAGCGTCGTTTATCTTGTGATATATATTCTGCGATTTGTTTTTGGGACAAAAATCGGGGATGCGCCGCCGCAAAGGCAAGCGCATCCCCGTCGTTTTATTCCATTTCCTCGTACCGAAGAACGCGGCAGTCGTGCTCATACTCATCCGCGTACAGCCTGCGCGTCAGGCTCTCGACGTCGCCGCTCTGGTTGTCATACGGATCATACCGCAGGAACCTGCGCGGCGGGTTGAACTCCTGCTGGAACGCGCTGCACGTCGGCATGCGCCACGGCTCGAGATTGCCGAAATAGAAATTCCAGCGATCCAGATCGCCCGCGCGATAGGCCGAGCCGCCGAACGAGCAATCCGCGAACAGCCACCCAAACGGCGCGACATAGAACCGCGCCCAGTCGTGGTGCCCCGCGCTGTCCGGCTTGGTATACAGGCCGCTCTGCCACTGCGCCGGAACGCCGCACAGGCGGCAGAGCGTCACAAACGTGATGGCCTGCACGCCGCAGTCGCCGCGCAGCCCGCTCAGGAAGTATTCCGGAATGTTCGTCACCGTCAGATACGGCGGCATGAAACGATAGACCGCCTGCGTGGTGATGAAATCGTAAATTTTGCGCGCCTTGAGCAGCGCGTTCGTCTCGTCCCCGACGATTTCCTTGGCCAGTGCGCGCAGATACGGCGTAAAGACCACGTGCGGCGGCTGCTCCTCGGTGTCGAACACCGGCTGCTCGGCATAGACGTCGCGCGCGTGCGGCTGCTGATACGGCGCGTCGATTTCATAAGCGACGTCGGCGCTGACCGTCATGCCCGGCTGATACGGAAGCTCAAAGTAGATCGTGCGCTGCGGCTCGTCCTCCGGCGCGAGGAACGCGACGGGATGCGACGCGCCGAGCAGCGCGGCGGATTTCACCTGCGCGCCGACGATAGGCATCGGCAGGTGAACGCGCAGCGTTTCGCCCGGCGTGAGGCGGTCGCTGCGGATCGTCAGCTGCTCGTGCAGCTCAAAGCGCGCGTGCACGCCGCCGTTGGCTTTCATCTTGGCGATGATCTCGTGGAGCTGGCGGGCGCTTTCCTTCGCGCCGTTTTTCACTTCGGGATCGGTCGCCCGCGCGGCGTATTCCGCGCGCGTTTTCAGCAATCCGGACAGCGCGTTATCCTTAAACCGCACCTCGCCGTTCACATAGCGCCAGTCGAGCGTGCCGTCGTCGCGCAGGGTTTCCAGCTCTTCCTCCTCAAAGTCCTTCACGTGGCTTTGGAGGATTTCGAGCATCTGCGCCTGCGTATACGGATAGGCGCGCAGAATCTCATATGCCAGCTCCGTCTGCACGCGCAGGCGCGCCTTCAGCGTCTCGGGCACGCGCGGATCATCGAGCCGCAGGCGGATGACGCGATCCATGCGCGCAAAGTCGCCGGCCTCGTAAAGCCGCTGGATATCCGGCGGCAGCGGATAGCTCAGATAGGAAAGATCAAGAAGCATACAACGACCCCCTTTTCACGCTCAGCCCAGCAGCTCGCGGACGTAGGCGATGATGTTTTCATCCTTCGCGTGGGCGAAGAACAGCTCGGCGAAGTGCTCGCCCGCAACCGCGCCGCGCACCAGCTCCCGGTCAATGCCCTTGAGGCAGGTGATCAGATCCTTGAGCGTATGGGCGCGCACCGCGTCGAGGATCTTCTTGTTGCGCTGCTCCGGCACGACGCGATCCGCCGGGTAGCCGTTGCCGCTGCCAAAGCCGAAGAGCTTTTCAAACGTATATTCGAGGTTCAATTCAGCGCCCCAGCCGAAGCCCTTTGCAAACGGCATGGATACCGCGTTGCCGTCGTTGATCTGGGCGAACATGAAGCCGTCGGAGGGATCAACCACGTGGCCGCAGAGCACGCCCGGGAAGCTGTTGAGCGCCAGCATCGCGCCCTCGCCCGTGCCGCAGCCGGTGACGACGTAATCCGCCGCGCCGGAGTTGAGCAGAATCGCGGCGAGAATGCCGTTCTGCACATAGGTCAGCTGGCTTTCGCCTTCCTTGCCGTACATGCCGTAGTTATCGACCTGATGACCCATCGGGGTGACAACCTTCTTGAGCGCGGCCTCGATCGCCGCGTTTTTCGCCGCCTGACTGTTTTCGTTGATCAGCGCAATCCGCATAAATAAAACCTCCTGACAAATGAATATGCTTTCGGGAAGGATTCTTCCGCGATGCATACACAATACCGCCGAGCGGGCGGCTTTGTCAAGAGGAAAAGGGATTTAGTTCAGCACGGAGGCAGGCACGCGGCGCAGCACGCCGATGAGCAGCGGGCCCACGACCAGACACGCAACAGCCTCGCCCGCGGCGACGGAGAGCATGCACAGCGGCAGCGCAATCGCCGGGGAATAGCAGAAATGCACGACAGCGCCGACGATCACGCCGTTAAACAGCACCGGCATCAGCGCGGCCAGCCAGAATTTTTCGCGCAGGCGGCGCGTGCAGAGCGCGGCCAGCAGCGTGGCCAGCGAACCGAACACGATATCGAAAATCGTGCAGCCGCCGAGGATGTTGGCCAGCAGGCAGCCCACCAGCAGCGCGGGCACGGCCTCCGGCATCAGGATCGGCAGCAGGGTAAACGCCTCGGAGAAGCGAATCTGCACCTCGCCGTAGCTCAGCGGGGCCAGCAGAACGGTCAGCGCGGTATACAGCGCGGCGATGATGGCGCCGCGAGCCAGCGCGCGGGTGTCTTGGGGTTTCAAAGCGCTCATGGATAACAATCTCCTTGTTCATTTTGCTAACCGGCAAAACGACAGGGCAAGCGGCGGGGGCGGCCTAAGGCCGCATGTACTTCCGCCGCATGTATGCATCAGGCGGCAGATCAGTGCACGTGACCAAACTTTACAATAAAAAAACGGCCTGAGCCGCTTGGAAGGCGCAGCGCGCCTTCGGCCCATAGTTTTGTTTAAGGACTGGATGGTTTCGAACAGTCCGCAAGGGTTGCTCAACGATTATAGCAAAAGGCGCAAAAAAAAGCAACCCTCTTTCTTTCGAAAGAAGGCCGCTTTGATTCCTTGGTTTGATTTCTTCAGCCGCGCTGCCGCGCGCCCTCAAAACGGATCAGTCCTCCAGCTTGGTGAAGGTATACGTCTTGCCGTAGGTCTCGACATACACGGTGCGCATCACCTGCTCGGTGCGCGGCTTATCGTTGCTGTCGGTCGGCACGGAGGCGATGACGTCCACGGTATCCAGACCGCCGAGCACCATGCCGAACGCGGCGTAGTTGCCATCCAGATAGTCGCTGTCCGCATGCATGATGAAGAACTGGCTTCCGGCGGAATCGTTCGCGCTGGAACGCGCCATGCTCAGCACGCCGCGCACGTGGCTCAGGTCGTTCTCCACGCCGTTGCTGCTGAACTCGCCGCGGATGGCGTAGCCCGGACCGCCGGTGCCGTCGCCGTTCGGATCGCCGCCCTGAATCATAAAGCCGGAGATCACGCGGTGGAAGGTCAGGCCGTCATAGAAGCTGCCGTTGGCGAGGGAGACGAAGTTGCCCACGCTCTCCGGCGCTTTCTCCGGGTACAATTCGCCGTAGATCAGCGAGCCGTCGTTCATCGCGATGGTGAAGGTCGGGTTCTTGTCGATCTGCTCGACGCGGGTAACCAGCGCGGTGTTATCCACAGCCAGCGCCGCATCCTCCGCCATCTCGTCGAGCATGTCCGCGCCGACATAGCCCTTGATCTCCGTGCCCGGCACGGCGACGAAGGAATAGGTCTTGCCGTCCGCGTCGATGCTGCCCAGAATGTCCACGGACGCGCCGGCCTTCATATCGGCCACAGCGTCGCCGCCCGGCATATCCAGCAGCTTGGCATCCGCGTTCACGGAGGCGTAAGCGACGGTCGCTTCAACCGCCTCGCCGACGTAGACGTGATACATCCGGCTCAGATCGCCGACCTGAATATCCGCTTCATCCAGAATGGTGTCGATAAAGGCGGAATATGCGTCGTTCTTCTTGTTGGTCAGGGTTTCCTCGGTCTCGGTCTCCTTGCGAGCCTCAAAGTCCGCCTCGCCGGATTCCAGATCCTTCGCATAGCGCAGGATGAAGTAGCCGTAATCGGTCACGATCACGTCGGAAACGTCGCCCACATGCTCAAGCGCCATCGCGCCCGCCATGAACTCCTCGCCGTAGGTCGTGCTGTTTTCGGCCACCGGGTAGCCGCGCAGCATCTGCTCTTCGGTGGAGCCGTCCTCCGTATAGGCCTTCATGGTCTCCTCGAAGTCCGCGCCGCCCGCAATCGCCGCGGCAATCGCCTTCGCCTTGGCATAACCGGTCAGGGACGCGATATCCGCCGCTTCACCCGCCGTCGCCTCGGACACGGTCGCCTCGTCAGCGGTCGCCTCGTCGGCAGTCGCCTCGTCGGCAGTCGCCTCGTCCTCGGTCGCCTCGCCCTCCACGCTGGCCACAAAGATGCACTCCATCAGGCGCACGTTTTCCGGCGTGTAGAGGATTTCGCTTTCATTCACATAGTCGTTGACGAAGGCATCCACGCTGGCGTAGCTTTCCTTCTGCTTGGCCACCTTCTCGTCAAACGCCGCCTTGACCTCGTCCTCGGTCACGGTCACATCCGCCGTCGCCCGCTCATACAGGAAGTTGAGCACGTCGTTCAGTTCGGCGCTGTCCATCAGGGTCTCCTCGGTATAACCGGCCTGCGCCATCTGCTCCTCCACGGCGGCATTCAGCTCGTCGCCGGTGAAGCCGGAAGCGGAGAGGTAGCTTTCCAGATATTCGCGCGTGTTGTCCAGCGCGGTCTTCACCTGCGCGGCCAGCTCGGTCTTCTTTTCCTCGGTCAGCTCATAGCCGTTCTGCGCGGCGTAGTGGCGGACGATGGAGGTGCTCAGCTTGGTCTGCACCGTCTCCTGCGCGACAGAAGCCTGCAATTCCGTGTCATACTCGTCCACGCTGTAGCCGTACTGCGCGTAGTAAGCGACATACTGGCTGAGCATCTGGTCGTATTCATCCTGAATTTCGGATTTCAGCACCGTCACCGCGCCGTTGTAGGCGGAGGCCAGCACGTCGTCCGAAAGCGTCAGCGCCGCTTCCTCGGCCACGGGCGCTTCAGTCGTCTCGCTGATCACGACCGCCGCGGCGGCCTCGTCGCTCTGCGCGTCGGCCTCAGCCTCCGCGGTCGGCATTGCGGTCGCTTCCACGACCGGTTCAGCCGTCGGCGCTTCCGTCGGCTCAGCGGTCGGCGCTTCGGTCGGCACAGCCGTCGGCGCTTCGGTCGGTTCGGCCGTCGGTTCTTCCGTCGGTTCGGCGGTCGGCGCTTCGGTCACAACCGGCGTCGCCGTCGCTTCCGGCTCTTTCACCTTCGAGCCGCACGCAGTCAGAGAAACCAGCGCAACGGCCAGCATCAGAGCCAGCAAACTCTTCTTCATCAGGTTTTCCCTCCATTTTTGTCATGCAAATCCTTCCGCATCTATTTCGCGGCGGGCGCGAAACCGCGGGATTTACATTTTTTCTCGGCGATGCATCCGGCGTTACGCCGGTTTGTTACGGCATCAAAACCATGTCTTTCATTATACGCGACGCGCGGCCAAAAGGCAATCGTTTCGTCAAATTGTCTTTTCGGCTTCATGGGCGATTCACAATTTTGCCACAATCAGGCGGGTTGACCCTGCCTCCGCCGAAGTCTGCAAAGCGTCCAAGTCCCGCTTGCGCGGGCGTTTTTGCACAATAAAAAGACGAGGCTGCTATGCTTAAACCGAACATTTCAGGAAATAAATATCTAAGCATTGTTTGGATATGGGGCTTTGCCCCATCGCCCCACCAAAGGGCTTTCCGTTTTCGTTTGTTTGTTTCTGTCACTGGCAGCAACAACCGAAAACCTCTTTGGAAACCTTCGGGCAAAAACACCTAGTTTTATTCTTGAAAGGTCAGTTTTTTGGCTTAACAGCCCCGATCCATTGATTTTAACGTCTCAAATTCCGTTTCAATGCCGACGCGCCGCGTCAGAACGTGTTTTCCGGATCAAAGCCCGCGTTTGTTGCCGGCGCTTCACGCCGTTTCTGCCGCGCGAAGGACTCGATGAACATCGCCATCTGCCGCACGGCCGGGGCCATCATCTGCGGATTGAGCACCGCAATGCCAAACTCGCGGTATTCCATCGGTTCAATCGCGTAGGTCTCCACGTCGCCGTGCACACGTTCGAGCGTCAGGCTCGGCATGATGCAGATGCCGAACCCGCTTTCCACCATCGCGATGGTGGAAAGATCGTCCACCACGCGGCAGGTTGCCCGCACCGTGATGCGGTATTTCGCCAAAAACGCCTGCACGTCCGCGTCGGTCGCGTCGCCCTGCACAACGAACGTCTCCGCGCGCATCTCCTCAGGGACGATCACGCCCGGCGTTCTCGTCTTAAATCCGCGCGGCGCCACGCACATCAGCCGGTCGCGATACAGCGGCCGCACCGCCAGATCGCGCGTGGATTCCGTCGAGAGGAAGCCCAGATCCACCACGCCGGTCTTGATCCACTCGATCACGTCGTCGTAGGTGCCCTGATCAATTTCAATTTCCACGCCGGGGTATTTCGCGCGGTATTCCGCCACGAGCTGCGGCAGCCACGCCACGCACACGCTGTTGAACGCGCCGATGCGCACCTTGCCGCGCTGAACGCCCTTTAATTCGCCGACCGTCTGCGTCAGCGCCTCGTCGGCGGAAAGCACCTGCCGAATCACGGGATAGAGCGCCTCGCCGCTGCGGGTGAGCGAAACGCCGCCCTTGCCGCGGACAAAGAGCGAAAAGCCGCAGGATTCCTCCATGGAGCTGACGGCGTGGCTGATGGCGCTGGGCGTCAGGTGCAGAATCTGCGCGGCGCGCGCAAAACTGCCCTGCTGGGTGACCGTGTGAAAGATGCGATATTCAAGCAGCGTCATCGCTGTCCCTCCTGCCAAAGATGGAATAAATGCGATTTATCATCGCCTGTTTCCACTGTAACACTTGAAGGGAGGCGCGTCAAGTGCCTTGTGGAAAGTTTGGGCAAAGCGACGACGGGCGTACATGCCCAAAAAGAATACGTCCCAACCCTTTCTTTTTTGCCGCGCATTATGTTACAATAGCTTTATCTTGTTTTCTTAGAGGTTTTACATGGTGCCGTTTCGTTTATCCCGCCGTGAAATTCGGCGGGTTTTCGCCCTGACCGCTCTGTTTTTCTTTGCGGCGTATCTTTCCCGCTTCGTTTCATTCGGTTTTACGCACGATTCCCTGCAAATCGACCAGAGCGGCGGCGCGCTGTTCCAGATTTCGCTGGGGCGTTTCATGCAGCCGCTGTATTGGCTGATCCGCGGGGATATCGTCATGCCCTACGTCGTCGGGCTGCTGGCCTTCGCCTTTTTGGGCGCGTCCATCTGCCTATGCTGCGCCCTGCTCTCCATTCGCTCGACGCTCGGCGTCGCCTGCGTCTGCATGACGCTTTGCTGCAATGCGACGCTCAGCCTTTCAAGCGCCACCTTCATCTCGTGGTTGGATGTATACATGCTCGCGCTGCTGCTCTCCGTGCTTAGCGTCTGTCTCTGCGAAAGCATGCGCCTGGGATTCCTGCTCGCGCCGTTTGTGCTGTGCCTGTCGCTCGGCTTATACCAGAGCTATCTGCAAACGGCGATTTTGCTGTTTCTGATGCTGCTGATTCACCGCGCGCTGGATGGCGACCCGCTGCCTTCGCTGGTCGTTCGCGGCTTTAAAGCGCTGTTCGTTCTGCTGGCGGGGCTTCTGCTCTATGCGCTCTTTTCCAAGCTGGCCATGCGCTTTGCGCAGGTAAACGTAGCTGATACCTACAACGGCATTGCCCACGTCGGCGATTGGGGCGACGCCTCTGTTTTGTCGCTGCTCGCTGAAACATATGTCGCGCCGCTGGCTTACCTTCTTTCTCCCGAAACCATCTACCCCAGATGGACGACGTTCACGACGCTTGCGATTTTCGCGCTGAGTCTGCCCGCGCTGGTTTCGTCGCTGGCTAGGCAGAAAAAGCGCCTTCATCGGCTGTTCGTGCTGCTGATGCTTCTGCTCGTTCCGCTTGGTACAAACGCCGTATCCTTCATTTCCGGCGGCCTGTCGCACGCGCTGATGATCTACTCCTATTTCTTCGTTCTCCTGCTTCCGTTGTCGCTTGCGGAACGTCGCGCTCGTGAAGAGAACATCCGTCCCCGGCAAAAGCTCGCGTCCGCCGCGTTGCTGCTTTCCTGCGCGCTGCTGTACGCCGGAAACGCCGCCTTTGCGCAGCAGCTCATCCTTCGCCGCAATTTGGAATACCAATCGACGCTTTCCCTGATGACGCGCGTCATCGAGCGCGCCGACACGGTAGAGGGCTATTCACGCGGCGTCACACCCGTCGTCTTTTCCGGTTCGCTGTTCAGCTCTCAACTGGCGATGGAGCGCCCCGGCTTTGAAGGCACCACCTCGCTGTTCGGCGAAAACAACCTCTACGCGATCACCGCAGAAGATTATTACCCTTGGTACGTCAATCAGATTTTGGGCTATCCCATGCGTTTTGATGTTTCGCTGCTGCCTGATTACTTAAACCGCGCCGCCGTGCGCGCCATGCCCGTCTTCCCTGCGGAGGGGAGCATCCAGATGATCGACGGCGTGCTGGTCGTGCATATCGGAAGGCAGCAGTTGGGCGAGTAAAACTTTCGTAACGATAACAAAGACCGTTCGGCACAGAACCGAGCGGCCTTTATTTTTGAACTTGGAAAAGCGCTTATTCCACCGTCACGCTCTTAGCGAGGTTACGCGGCTTATCCACATCGAGTCCCTTAGCGCAGCTGATGTAATAGGCCAGAAGCTGGAGCGGCACGACGGCCAGCGAGGTGGTCAGCAGCGGATCGGTTCGCGGCACATAGACCGTGAAATTCACGGTATCCTCGATGGCGTATTGGCCGTAGGTCGTCAGGCCGAACAGGCTTGCGCCGCGGCTGCGCACCTCCACCATGTTGGAAACCTCTTTTTCAAACAGCTCCGGCTGGGTCGCGACGGCGACGACGAGCACCCCGTCCTCGATCAGGCTGATCGTGCCATGCTTCAATTCACCGGCGGCGTAGGCCTCCGAATGGATGTAGCTGATCTCCTTCAGCTTGAGGCTGCCCTCCATGCTGATGGCGTAATCCAGCCCGCGGCCGATGAAGAACACATCTTTGCAGGCGGCCATCTTGTTGGCGTACCACTGCACGCGCTCCTTGTCGGAGAGCACGCGCTCAATCTGATCCGGCAGGGCGAGCATCGCGTCAATCAGCGCCTCGCGGCGCGCCGGGGTGATCTGCCCGCGCACTTCGGCCATGTGGACGGCGATCAGATACAGCGCCGCGAGCTGGGTGGAATACGCCTTGGTCGTCGCGACGGCGATTTCCGGCCCCGCCCAGGTGTAGATCACGCTGTCCGCCTCGCGCGCGATGGAGGAACCGACGACGTTGACCACCGCCAGCGTCCGCACGCCGCGCTCCTTGCACAGGCGCAGCGCGGCCAGGCTGTCGGCCGTTTCACCGCTCTGGCTGATGATAATCACCAGCCCGCTTTCCTCCAAAATCGGGTCGCGGTAGCGAAATTCGCTCGCCAGATCGACCTCGCAGGGGACGCGCGCCGCCTTTTCAAGGACATAGCGCGCCGCCATGCCGACGTGATACGCTGAGCCGCAGCCGATGAGATACACGCGGGAGACGGCGGCGAAATCCTCGTCCGTCAGCCCGGTTTCGCTCAGGTCGATATACCGTTCGCCGCTCTCGTTTTCCTTGATGCGCGGGGAGAGCGTGTCGCGCACGGCGCGCGGCTGCTCGTGGATCTCCTTCATCATAAAATGCTCGTAGCCGTCCTTTTCGGCGGCGGCGGCGTCCCACTTGATCTCCACAAACGGCTTTTCGATTTCCTGCTTCGCTGTTTCAAACTGCTTCTCCGTATTTTCAAGGCTGTTTTTCGTATCAGCAAGTGCTTCTTCAAAGCGTTCTATGCCGTTATCTATTCTCACGATATTACCGTGAGAATCATCGCCAAGCGGTACATCTCTGCTTGTTTCGCCTTTTAATTTCACAACATAATTACGCTGCACCGTATCAAAATACAGTTCCATTTGAAAGCCACGGTACTCGCCAAGTGGTATCGCATCAGGACTGTTCATTGACTTGCAGGTATTGATGATTGCCTGACCTGCTTCGGCTTTTTCGGAATAAGAAACACCCGATACCATCATTCCAAGCGGCTGCTCGTCTATCGGTTTCGGGTGTAATTTTGCTGTTTCAACATCTTTTGTAAGTCCCTCTACACGGGATTTTAAGTAAGCAATTTGTTGTGGGTAGAACTTGATGACCTTATCCTCTAGTCCATATTTCTCTGATAAGAAATTGGATTTTAACATCTTCAGCTT
>OHZB01000333.1_pt1 | contig 14219 bp, 10 predicted proteins | sample 1580351 | NCBI WGS metagenome assembly OHZB01 (sample SAMEA3882512, study PRJEB24775) | human gut metagenome | biome: human-associated habitat; feature: intestine environment; material: feces | place: Netherlands | collected 2009/2010 | reverse complement strand
GCTACCATGACCGCCGTAATCTACGCCCGCTATTCATCCGACAGCCAGCGCGAAGCGTCCATTGAAGGACAACTGCGCGACTGCAAGGACTACGCCGAGAAGAACGGCATCACCGTGGTCGGCACCTACATTGACCGTGCCTACTCTGCCAAAACGGATGACCGCCCGGACTTTCAGCGGATGATCAAAGACAGCGGAAAGAAAATCTTCGATGTAGTTCTGGTCTGGAAGCTGGACCGCTTTGCCCGGAACCGATTCGATGCCGTGAACTACAAGTACCAGCTGGAAAAGAACGGTGTCCATCTGGTGTCTGCCATGGAACCCATCTCGCAGGGGCCTGAAGGCATTATGGTGGAGAGTATGCTGATTGGCATGGCGGAATACTATTCCGCCGAACTCGCCCTGAAAGTGGCGCGCGGTGAGCGCGAAAATGCCCTCCAGTGCAAGTACAACGGCGGTGTGGTGCCGCTGGGCTTCACCATTGGCAAGGAGGACAGGCTGTACCATATCGACCCGGAAACGGCTCCCATCGTGCAGGAGATCTTCAGCCGGTATGCCGACGGCGAACCGGCTGAGAAGATCGCAGCATCCCTGAACGAGCGCGGCCTGCGTACCCGCACCGGGAAGCCGTTCGTGAAGAACAGCTTCTTCCAGATCTTCCGCAACCGCCGCTACATCGGCGAATACCGCTACAAGGACATTGTGACGCCGGGCGGCATTCCGGCTATTGTTGATCAGGACTTGTTCGACCGGGTGCAGCAGCGTTTCGAGCAGAACAGGATCGCCCACGGTCGGCCTGCAAAAGAGGATGTGAGCTATCTGCTGACCACCAAGCTGTTCTGTGGCAAGTGCGGCACCCTGATGGGCGGCGAAAGCGGCACCAGCCACATGGGAAACACCTACTATTACTACAAGTGCGGCAACGCCAAACGCCACGGCAAGGCGCACTGCGACCTGAAAGCCATCCGCAAGGAGCCGCTGGAACGGTTCGTGGTGGACACTGCCATTAAGGTGATTTTCAGCGATGAAATCATCGAACAGCTGATAGATTTGATTATGGAAGCCCAGCAGCAGGAGAACACCCGACTGCCTGTTTTGAAAGACCAGCTCCGGGATACAGAGAAGCGGCTGGCAAACCTTCTGGAAGCCATTGAACAGGGCATCCTGACCCCGACCACCAAGCAGCGGCTGGACGAACTGGAAGCCCGGAAAGAAGCTCTGAACACCAGCATTCTGGAAGAAGAGCTGAAAAAGCCCGTCCTGACCCGCGAGTGGATGCGGTTCTGGTTTGAAAAATTCCGCAAGGGTGACATGAGAGACATGGAGCACCAGCGGCAGATCATTGATACCTTTGTCAACTCGGTCTACGTCTTTGACGACCGGGTCGTGCTCAATTTCAACTTCACGGATGATGCCAAAACGGTCACCCGTGAGGAAGTGTTGGGTTCGAGTGCTGTGGATAATGCTCCACCAAAGAAAAGCTTCTGCCGTAAGGTGGAAGCTTTTTTTATAAAAAGGCCATCCAGGACTTGAAAGGACGGCCGAGCGAGAGCGAGGTAATGAACAGTCCAGTGGACTGTTCATTAGTCCGTGGGTGTTGGGCCCCTGGATGGCCCACCAAAGAAAAGCTTCTGCCGTAAGGTGGAAGCTTTTTTATAGAATGGCAGACAGGGATATAAAAGCAACGACTTTGCCCCTCCCTATGAAAGCGAATGTTTGTGGCGTAGATTGCAGTTTTTTGGCGGTTATGTTACACTAAAATAATAGTGTGAAAATGGTAAGGAGAAAAAATAGATGGAAAAACAACACAGCGGCCGGAGCTCATTTTCCGGCAAACTTGGCTTTGTCCTGTCGGCAGCCGGCGCCTCGGTTGGCTTGGGCAATATCTGGCGGTTCCCATACCTGGCGGCAAAATATGGCGGTGGAATTTTTCTGCTGATTTACATTCTGCTGGCGGTCACCTTTGGCTATACAATGATTATGGCAGAGACAGCGTTGGGACGGATGACCCGGAAAAGTCCGGTTGGGGCCTTTGCAGCTTCTGGAAAGGGACGCTGGCGTGCATTTGGAGGATGGATCAACGCGGTAATTCCCATTTTGATTGTGCCGTATTATTCGGTTATTGGCGGTTGGGTTATCAAGTATCTGGTGGGGTATATTACCGGTCATGGCAGTGAGCTGGCACAGGATGGGTATTTTTCCTCTTTCATCGCCAATGGCGCTTCGGTGGAAATCGTATTCCTGCTCTTTACCCTGCTTACACTGGGCATCATTTTTGCCGGTGTCCGCAATGGTGTGGAGCGTGTTTCCCGGATGATGATGCCGGTACTGGTGGTGTTATCAGTAATTATTGCAGCTTATTCAGTAACACGGCCCGGTGCGCTGGAAGGAGTGAAGTACTTTTTGGTACCGAATCCGGCCAATTTTTCATGGATGACAGTGGTTACAGCCATGGGCCAGATGTTCTATTCTTTGTCCATCGCAATGGGTATTTTAGTAACATTCGGCTCTTACATGAAAAAAGATGTATCCATTGAGGGATCTACCAAGAACGTTGAGATTTTTGATACGCTGATTGCAATGATGGCCGGGTTGATGATCATTCCGGCGGTGTTTTCGTTCTCTGGTGGTGACCCGGACACCCTGCAGGCCGGTCCCGCACTGATGTTTATTACGATCCCGAAAGTTTTTGAAAGCATGGAACTTGGTTCGCTGGTGGGCGTGCTGTTCTTTGTGCTGGTGCTGTTTGCAGCGGTGACAAGCTCTATTGCATTGACAGAAAGCGCAGTATCGACTTTTGAGGATGAACTGGGATGGAGCCGCAAAAAGGCTGCGGCAGTGATTGGGATTATTATGGTGCTGCTTGGAAGCTTGTCGGCGCTTGGCTATGGCCCACTGTCGGGCGTGACCGTTATCGGGATGCAGTTCCTTGACTTTTTCGACTTCCTGACAAACTCAGTTATGATGCCCATTGCGGCCATTGCAACCTGCCTGCTGGTGACCAGCGTGATCGGCGTGGAAAAAGTTGAGGAAGAGGTGACCCAGAATGGTCAACCTTTCCGCCGAAAAAAGGTTTTCAATTTTATGATCCGCACCCTTTGCCCGGTGTTTGCTGCCATCATTCTGGTAAGTTCTGTGGCGAATGCCCTCGGGTGGATCTCGATGTAAAAGAATTTGATATTATCATACCATATGGGGAAATGGATTTACACCCCCTCAATATGATTTACAGGCGAAACCTTTGGCGGCCAGCGGTTGAAAAATGGTTTGAATAAAATCTCCGTGGGATCTGATATGCTCCCTATATAGCGAACAGTGAAATAAAAACACTGAAAGCTATATAGAGAGCATTTATGTGTTTTTGACCAGGGTGGATCTGAAAAGTCGAAAATATCGTCTATTTCTACAAACACAGCCGGATTATGCGTTAAAAAGCCTTGGAATCCACAAAGGATCTTTGCCTTACATCCTGCTTGTGTTTGCGGAATATCCGTCATTTTCTTTGTTTTCAGATACCCCTTAAGGTGTATACCAGAAAACCGCTGAACACCGCTATGCCGCCGCTGCCACACCATCACCGAAGGCAAGAACGGCGAGGACGCGACCTACATCAAGACGGCCAGGGGCTGGCTGCACATTGCCCATGGCGTGCGCAACACTGCGGAGGGCCTGCGCTATGTGATCTACCTGTTTGTGACCGATTTGAAAGAGCCCTGGAAAGTGATTGCCGAACCGGCCGGATTTTTGATCGCGCCGCGTGGCTGGGAGCGCGTCAGCGATGTTTCCAACGTGGTATTTACCAATGGTGCTATTGCGGATGATGACGGTAAGGTGTATATTTATTATGCCGCCAGTGATACGCGCCTGCACGTTGCTTTCACGACCATTGGCCAGCTTTTTTGGACTTTGCATTCAAAAAACCTGCAGACCCGCTGCGCAGCCGTGACTGCGTGGCCCAGCGTGTGGCGCTGATCGAAAAAAATCAGGCATATCTCAATCAGCAAGACCGGTAATATTGTGTGCCCGTGCCCCGGCGGGGGTGTCCACCCTGGCGCAATCTGGCTGCCCATGCTGGCGCTGCTGGCTTTGCTGGTGTTGGATGTCAGCGTCGGCGCGCAGTTCCCGGTGCCGTGGGGCGGGCTGCTGACCCTGCGCGGTGCGGCTAGCTTTTGCCTGGATTTCGCCCCCCGCCCGGAAGTTGTGGACGGCATCTGGCAGCGCCCTGAATGGCCGTGGAAAACCCTGCCCGCGTCTGATTCTGCAGGGGCTGGAGGAGACTGCAGCCTATCAGGATGAGGCAGGGAAACGGTACACCGGCTTTATGCTGCAGACCCTTGGTCTGCCTCTGCCCGGCGATTACGGCCAGGTGCCCGCAAAGCTGTGGTACCTGCACAAAGTGTAATGCGCAAAAATTGTGCGTCAACCTGAAAATGATTCCGCGATATGACCCTATCATTTTATAATGTGCTGTGATATAATGAGGTAAATCGACAATGTCAATTCTAAAACTGACCCCTTCCTGCAAGGATTACCTTTGGGGCGGCAGCCGCCTGCGCACCGACTTTGGCGTGCAGAGCGATTTGAACCCGCTGGCGGAAGCCTGGGTGCTTTCCTGCCATCCCGATGGCCCCAGCTATCTGCCGGACGGCACCATGTTGGCGGACTACCTGGCCGCCCACCCGGAAGCGGCGGGAACAGACTGCAAAAAGTTTGAAATGTTCCCCGTTCTGACCAAGTTCATTGACGCCAAGAATAACATTTCCATCCAGGTACACCCCTCCAACGAGTATGCGCTGGAGCACGAACACCAGTACGGCAAGACCGAGATGTGGTATGTGCTGGACTGTGAACCGGGCGCGTTCCTGTATTACGGCTTTGACCATGAGATCAGCCGGGAAGAACTGGAAGAGCGCATCCGGAACAATACCCTGACCGAGGTGCTGAACGCCGTGCCGGTGAAAAAAGGCGATTGCTTCTTTATCCCGTCCGGCACGCTGCACGCTATCTGCAAGGGTGTTGTGGTGGCTGAAGTGCAGCAGAACTCCAACGTGACCTACCGTGTGTACGATTACGGCCGCGTGGGGGTGGACGGCAAACCGCGCGCGCTGCATGTAAAGCAGGCGCTGGAGGTAATGCGCCGTACCCCGCCGGAACAGCATGATTTCAGCCCCCATCTGGCAAAGTGCGATTACTTTACCGTGGATGTGGTGGCAGGTGGTTACACCGGCACGGCGGACGAGACGTCCTTTGTTTCGCTCCTGATTACCGAAGGGGAGGGGCGCCTGACCTGCGGCGGCGAAACGGTGCAGGCAAAAAAGGGCGACAGTTTCTTTATCACGGCGGGCAGCGGTGCCTATGCTTTAACGGGCAGCTGCAAAGCCCTGCTGACAACCGTTTGATTATTACCAAAGCAGAGTGAACAAGAACCCCGGCCTGCTGTGCAGCCGCGTATGCGGAACGCCGGCTGCGCCAAAACGGAGGCAGGGGAACCATGAACACAATAAGCTGCGTTTCTCCTTCAAATCCCTGTCCGGATGGTTCCCGGGCAGGGATTTATTGTAGTTGGAAATAAAACACAAAAAATACAGTTTGTATATTTATCAAAAAACAAAACAGAATGAGCGATACGCGCGGCGAAACGATTCGTCACAATATGCAAAAAAACACCTGCATATTTGTCAAACATGTCGAAAATTGACCTTGCCCCCGGTGGGGGAGTCTGCTATACTTGTGAAGCATGAAAAAATGAGAACCGGGCTGTCTGTGCAGCCCGGGAAAGCAAAAAAAGATAACGATAAGGTGTCTTGTTTTGCGCAGGGCGGTAGTGGGGGCACTGCCGGACAAAAGAGGAAAGCATAAATGAAACTGATATTTGAATTTGCCCGCATTGCGGCGTTCTGCTTTGCGGGGGAGGTTTGCCACCTGGTGCTGCCGCTGCCCATCCCGGCCAGCGTGTACGGGCTGATGCTGCTGCTGGCGGCGCTGCGCTTTGGGGTGGTCAAACTGGAGCAGGTGCGCACGGCGGCGCTGTTTCTGACCGGCATTTTCCCGCTGCTGTTTGTTCCGGCGGCTGCGGGCGTGATGGATCTGTGGGCGGATTTACAGGCCATGCTGGTGCCGGTGCTGCTGGCCTTGATCCCCATTACCATTTTGGTCATGACGGTGTCCGGCTGCGTGACCCAGCGCCTGGCAGAGCGGAAGGAGAAAAAGCAATGATCACACAAGTTCTGGAATCTTCCGCCGTATGGGGCGTGCTGCTCACGCTGGCTGCGTTCGGCCTGGGGGTGCTCATCAACAAGCGTACCGGTAAGGCAATTCTCAACCCGCTGCTGTTGGGCACGGCGTTTGTCATCGTGGTGCTCAGCGTGTTGAACATCCCCTATGATACATACGCCGCCAGCGCTTCGCCCATCAGCTACCTGCTGCTGCCCGCAACGGTCAGCCTGGCAGTGCCGCTGTATGAAAAATGGGATCTGCTGTGCAAAAATCTGGTAGCCATTGTGGCCGGTGTGCTGGCTGGAGTGATGGCCAGTCTGTTCAGCGTGCTGGCACTGGCCCTGCTGCTGGACCTGAACCATGAGCAGTACATCACCCTGCTGCCCAAGTCCGTTACCACTGCCATCAGCATGGATGTTTCCCGCGAGCTGGGCGGCATTGCCACCCTGACGGGCGCCATTGTGATTTTGACCGGCATTGTGGGCGCGCTGGCGGCGGAAACCGTCTGCAAGGTGTTCCGCATTACCAACCCCATTGCCAAAGGCATCGGCATTGGTACGGCGTCCCACGCCGTGGGCACCAGCAAGGCGCTGGAAATCGGCGAAGTGGAAGGCGCGATGAGCGGCCTTTCCGTTGCTGTGGCCGGTATCATGACCGCCGTGCTTTGCCCGCTGTTCTCGGAATTGATTCACTAAATACAGAAGGCCCGCCCGCGCATCACCTGGTTTGTGGTGCGCGGACGGGCTGTTTGCATGCCGCCGGACGGCGGAAAACGGCATTTTTTGCAAGTCTTTTGCCCGGCAGCGGGGGCAGCTCTTGCCGCGCGGCGGGTTCTATACTATAATAAAAATAAGCTGTTTGTATCAACTACCTGTGCAAAATACAGAGAAAAAAGCGCAGCTCCGCCCGGCAATAAAGGGCTGAAATGTGCGGCGCTGACGGAGAGAGGATCATAAAATCATGGGATTTTCGTTTGTGACAGAAATTCCTTCCCCGGATGTCATTCGGGAAAGGTTTCCCCTTGCGCCGGAACTGGCCGCCCGCAAAAAAGAGCGGGATGAAGAAATCAAAAAGATCATTACCGGCGAAAGCGACAAGCTCCTGGTCATTGTCGGCCCCTGCTCGGCGGATAACGAGGAAGCCGTTGTGGATTATGTGTCCCGTCTGGTCAAGGTGCAGGAGAAGACGAAGGACCGCCTGGTGATCGTTCCGCGCGTGTACACCAACAAGCCCCGCACCACCGGCGAGGGCTACATGGGAATGATCCACCAGCCGGACCCGGAAAAGAAGCCGGATATGCTGGAGGGAATTCTGGCCATCCGCCATATGCACATGCGCGTATTGCAGGAAACCGGCTTTTCCACTGCGGACGAGATGCTCTATCCCGAAAACCTGCGTTACCTTTCGGACATTATGTCCTATATTGCCGTGGGTGCCCGCTCGGTGGAAAACCAGTTCCACCGCCTGGTGGCCAGCGGCTGCGATGTGCCCGTGGGCCTGAAAAACCCCACCAGCGGCGATTTGACCGTTATGCTCAACTCTGTTGTGGCGGCCCAGGTGCCTCATGACTTTATCTTCCGCGGGTGGGAGGTCCAGTGCCCCGGCAACCCGCTCAGCCACACCATTCTGCGCGGCGCGGTGAACAAGCACGGCCAGACCATCCCCAACTACCATTACGAGGATCTGCGCCTGCTGTATGAGCTGTACATGAAGCGCAACCTGAAGAACCCCGCCTGCATTGTGGATACCAACCACAGCAACTCCGGCAAGCAGTATATGGAGCAGATCCGCATTGCGAAAGAGGTTCTGCACAGCCGCCGCCATTCAGACGACATCAAGAACCTGGTCAAGGGCCTGATGATCGAAAGCTATATTGAGCCGGGCAACCAGAAGATCGGCGAGCACTGCTATGGCAAGTCCATCACAGACCCCTGCCTGGGCTGGGACGATACCGAGCGACTGCTGTACGATATCGCAGAGCTTTCTTAACCGATAAAATTACAAATAAGGCATGCACTGCCGGAAACTGAACAGAGGTTCAGCCGGGGCGGTGCATGCCTTTTGTGTTGCGGGAATCAGTATAGCATGGTGTCATCATCCACGCGGTACACATGGCCGTCTTTTTCATACACTTCAATGTAATAGTCGCCGTCCGGGGATTTTTCGGACCAGGTTTGCTGTTCAGACACAGAATTGTTCTGAGAATCCGAAGATGCAGAAGAAGCGGAAGATTCCGAATTATTTTATTCTATATTAGTGCTGGATACTGTCGGGGTCAAAGTTGCGTGCCATCAAGGCAGAGATGGCGGACAGCGCGGCAGCAATCAGGGCTTTGTCATGGTTAGGGGCCAGGCGGGTGGCGGAATCAAACAGCATGGTGTTTTCCTGTTGCGGGGTGCTGGCGGGCCAGGTGGGAATGCCGCTGTGCTGCGGGTTTCCGGTGCGGGCAAAGGCCAGAACGGCATCGAAAATCTGCTGTTCCAGCTGCGGGGTCACGCCGGAAATGTTGGCAGAAGGCACCAGCTCAGTATTATGGAAAACAAACGGGATATCGGAACAATGCCATGGGGCGCGGCCGCCCTCAATGGTGAAATCCTGATTGAAGAAATAGCTCCACACCGGGCCGGTTTCCGCCCGGCGGCGGATATAGCGCATGGTCGGCTCCCGGAACAGTACATCCAAAAACGGCAGGTCGGCGGCGCTGCGTTCGGGGTAGGCGGCGTGGAACAGCGGCAGCAGGGCATCCGCCGTCTGCTTGCCCAGCATTTTTTCGGCAAAGCCTTCGGCCTCGGCGGCGCTCATCTGCGCTTTGTTCAGGCCGAAGCCATTGAAGGCGGCAAACTCGCCAAACACGGTGCCAACCAGAAGGGGAATGCGGGCGGTTTCGGGGCGGAACGCATTTTCCAGCGGGTCACCCAGATAAAAGGCGTTGGGGTGTGGGGCGCAGCCGGTGTTTTTTCCGGCTGCTTTCAAGGCGGGGGCTACTTTATTATAAGCGGCGGCAAGCGCGGCATAGGGTACCGTTTCCAGTGCGGCGATATCCGCCGCGCCAAGCTCCGCCATCAGAGCCTCGGCGCAGTCCCGCCCGCTGCCGGTGCAGTCGGCCAGGCGGCCCAGAACGCCGCTCATCACAATACCTTTGTGGAACAGCCCGTCCGCGGCGGGGGTCTGCAGCAGGGTGGTCACCTTGGCGCCGCCGCCGGACTGGCCGAACACTGTCACATTGCCGGGGTCACCGCCGAACGCGGCAATATTATCCCGCACCCAGCGCAGCGCGGCGATGATATCGTCCCCGCCCGCGTTGCCGGAATTGGCGTATTCCGCCCCAAAATCCGAAAGGTCGAGATAGCCCAGGATGTTCAGCCGGTGGTTGATGGAAACCACCACGCAGTCCCCCAGGCGGGCCATGTTTTCGCCCTCGTAAGCGATCTGCTCAATGGAGGAACCGGCAAAGTATCCGCCGCCGTGCAGCCACACCAGCACGGGGCGGTGGGCGTCATCCAGCGCGGGGGTCCAGATGTTCAGGTTCTGGCAGGCTTCGTCCATCAGCCAATAGCGGTGGGGCACCAGCATTTCGCCGTTGGGCTTGGGCATTTCCAGCAAAGGGCAGACATAGCCGTAACTGGTGGCGTCCAGCACGCCGTCCCACACAGCTGGCTCCGGCGCGTGGAAGCGCCTGGCCTTGGCGTAAGGGATGCCCTTAAAGATATCCAGCCCGTCAAAACGGTAGCCGCGCACTGAGCCGCCGGTGGTGCGCACCAGCGGGGCATCGACAGAACAAGAAAAAGTATGGGGCATAGCAAACTCCTTTCCAGCAGTGGGCAAAAATGATATATTTTTTGATGCTGATTCTATTGTAGCAGATTTACGCGAAAAAAGAAGCCATGAACTGCCCGGACGCCAAGACCGTGCTGATGTTTGCACTTTCCGCCGATGCTTTTGTGGAAGATGAGCGGCTTTCTGCAGAGCGCGGGATGAACGGCCATTTTGCAAAGCCGGTGAATTTTGCCGCATTGCAGCGCAGCATTGGCAAGTTTTTGCGCCAGCGCCGCGGGCAAGCGAGAGAACGAAGGTGTACCGGAAACACCGAAAATCCAACCGGTTTCTGCAAAGGCAGAAGCAATTTTGTGTTTGCGGAATATGCGTTATTTTCGTTGTTTTGAGCTACACCGTTAAGTGGGAATGCTGAAGAAGAGAAAAAACGTACATGGGCAGATGCTCCTTTGGGGAAAAGTCAGGCGGCAGTATACAGGGTGCCGCGGCGCTTCATCCAGCGGTAGGCCGCCACGCAGATCATAACGGATAACAGCGAACCCGCCGGTGCGGCCAGCCCCATAGGCAGCAGGGTTCCGGCAAACAGCCGGGAAGCCAGGTAGGACCCCGGAACGCGCACCAGCACAATAGCAATGATGTTGTGGAGAAAGCCGATGTAAGACTTGCCGCAGGCGGCAAAATACCCGGTAAAGCTGAAGTGGATCCCGGCAAAAATGGTATCCACAATATAACCGCGGATGTACTGGCAGCCCATCAGCACCACGGCGGCGTCGGTGGTGAAGCACCCCAGCAGCGGCTCGGCCACAAGCTCAATGACCAATACTACGGCAATGCCGTAACCGGTGGCGATCATGGCGGCGTATTTCAGGGTCTGGGCGGCGCGCTCCGGCTTGCCTGCGCCAAGGTTCTGGGAAGACAACGCCGATACCGTCGCCAGCATGGAGGACGGAACAATGAACATGGCGCTGATGATTTTTTCCACAATGCCCACGGCGGCAGAATCAATCAGGCCGCGGTGGTTGGCAATGATGGTGATAATGATGAACGCGACCTGAATGCAGCCGTCCTGCACAGCGACCGGCAGGCCGATTTTAAGAATACGGCCCAGCACGCCTTTTCGCGGGCGGAAGTTCTGGCGGCTCAGCCGCAGGCCGGTTTTGTGCCGCCGGATGCCGAACAAGGCAACAATAACACTCAAGGTCTGCGAAAGGGTAGTGCCCAGCGCAGCACCCACCGGGCCAAGGGCCATGGGACCGATGAAAAGAATATCCAGCGCAATATTGGCGGCGCAGGCAACGGCGATAAAGTACATCGGGCTTTTGGAATCCCCCAAACCGCGGAAGATGGAGCTGATGATGTTGTATGCCGTGATGAACGGGATGCCGATGAAGCAGATGGTCAGATACTGCACCGTGCCGGGAACGGCCTCTGCCGGAACACCGATCAGGCCGACCAGCGGGCGCACTGCGGCCACCAGCACGGCGGTAAAACCGAGGGAGACCGCCATGAACAGGGTGACGGTGTTGCCGATGGCGGCTTCGGCATCGCGCATATTGCCCGCCCCCACGGCGTGGCCGATGATGACGGTGGAACCCATGGCAAGCCCAACAATGATAACGGTCAGCATGTGCATGACCTGGCTGCCGTTGGCAACGGCGGTGATGCTGTCCACCCCGCAGAACCGGCCGGTGATGTACAGGTCAGCCATGCCGTACAGCGTTTGCAAAAAGTAAGAGAGCAGATACGGCAGGGTAAAGGTCAGAATGGCTTTGAACACGCTGCCGGTTGTAAGATTTTTTTCCATGATAATTTCCCATCCTCAGCTGGTAATAGTCTAGGGTGTATCTGAAAAGTCGAAAATGTAGTCTATTTCTACAAACACAGCGGGATTTTTGCCTTAAATCCTGCTTGTGTTTGCAGGCGTCTGGATCCAGAGCCTGTTCATCTCCGCTGTTGTGCTGGTGTTCGCCGCCAGAAAGCTGACTGCCGCCATGCAGAGCGAAAAAGCATAAGTGGATTTAATTATAACACAAGCCTCCTTACTTTGCCATCAATTTTGGATGGATTGGGAATTTAACAGAAAACCTCCGGCTGCATTGTGCGAGTGGCCGGAGGCTTTCTGTTTTAATACAATCTCATATAAAGAACATATGTTTTGATGCATTTGCTGACAAATCTGTGGCGGCAGAAAAACGTGTAGAACTAGACGATAAGACTTTTGGAAATATGATCAAGGAGAAAATCGACCGTATTAGCGCAGAAGAAAATGCCGGGTGCTGCGAGAGAATAAAATACCCAAGTATTATCGCATAAAGCAAGACAGTTATCTTACATTTCTCTCTCTTACAACATACAGCCACAGCAGCAGGCGCCCCCTTGAGGCAGGGATCTCGCCTGCTGTTTTGATGGAATAGAAACGTTTGATTTGCGGCAAAACAAAACACCGGGCGCCATATGGCACCCGGTGTTTCAGTTAAATAACCGGCGCAATCAAACCGGTATCAGAGGAGGAGAAAACAGAAAAATTAGTTTGCGCGGTACTGGGCCGGCAGCTGGTCGAGGGTCTGCCATTTCTGCATGGCGTCTTCCAGGCTCATGCCGCCCGCAACAGCGTCGCGGCGGCAGGCGTTGACGGCCTGGATTTCTTTCATCTTTTCGCCGGTCAGGCTGTAGTTCTTCATGGCGAGCAGGGTAGCAGTCCATGCAATCATGGGGATGACGCAGAACAGAACGATAACAACCACGTTCATGCCGGGAGTGTACGGGTCGTACTGGGTGGGCAGGCTGTCAAGGCCGATAAAGCTGACGGCCACGCCGACCACGGTAGCGGACAGGCTGGAAACCAGCTTGTCAACCAGGCTGAACAGAGTGCCCATGATACCGGGGATATACTTGCCGGAGATGTAGGTCTCGTAGTCAGAGCAGTCGGCAACCATGGGGATGGGCATATCGGCAGTAGCGTAATAAGCGCCATAGCCAATGCCGAACAAAGCGATGAACAGGATGGTGTAAACGTTGATGGAAACCTTGCCGTCAGACATCAAAGACAGGGTGAAGGCATCGCCCTTGCCCCACAGGAGCAGCAGCACCAGAACGCCGATGTAGCAGATCAGCGCAACGCTGACATAGCGCATCAGGCTGGCTTTCTGGCCTTTCTTCTGGCTGGTGCGGACGGTGAGAAGGAAGAAGGGAACGCTGAACACATAGCCCAGAACCATCATGGGCAGGTACAGACCATCATAGTTGCCCATCATGCAGCCGTACAGCATGCACAGAACAGTGGTGTTGGTGGCAATGGAAAGTGCCAGCTTGCAGCCTGCACCAGCCACCATCAGGCGCTGCATGGGGGTGTTGCCCTTGATGATGGCAACATACTCGGCAACCTTGATCTTTTCGGTTTTCTGGCCGCCGATGCCAAAGTACTTCGGCTGGTCCTTTTCCCAGATGCCGATGACAGCCAGGATGGTCAGGGCGATGGAGATCACGATGCCGACAGGAGCCAGGGTGCGGAAGAAACCGGCGGAAGCGTAACCGCCCTCATAGTTTTTGGCCAGGATGGGGGCAAAGAACTGCATGGCGCCCATGCCCAGCAGGGAGCCGACGGTGTTGAAGATGGTGAACAGGGGGCGCTGCTTGGGATCGTTGGTCAGAACAGTCTGGCCGGAACGGGTGCAGGAAGTCTGGAAGGTGTAGCCGATGACCCAGATGGCGTACAGGGCTACAAAGGCAACATAGCGTGCCCATTCCATGGAGGCGGGGATCAGCGGGGTCAGGCAGTACAGCACCAGGATGCTGACAGCCATGATGAGGTTGCCGATGACCATAAACGGGCGGAACTTGCCGAACTTGCCGTTGGTGCGGTCCATCAGGGCACCGATGATTGGGTCGGTAATGGCGTCAAACAGGCGCATGCCGGTGACCATCACGGAGGCGAAGATCATGCTCAGGGCCAGAACCTTGCTGCCGAAAGTGGCAATGTAGGAAAGCACCAGAACATAGTACACGTTGGTAGCGCCGTTGTTAAGCGGGAACAGCATCAGCTGGTAAGGCTTGGCGCGGTTGACGCTGGCAGACGCCGCAGAGTTTTGTTCACTCATGGAGGCATTCTCCTTTCATAAGGCAACGCCGCACAATTCCCGCCTTGCGGCTTAAGCACCGCTCCGGCGGCTACGGTACGGCATCTGCGTTGCCAAAATGCTCGATAAGACATCCAGTATTATCTGCGCTTT
>OHZB01000330.1_pt1 | contig 14350 bp, 6 predicted proteins | sample 1580351 | NCBI WGS metagenome assembly OHZB01 (sample SAMEA3882512, study PRJEB24775) | human gut metagenome | biome: human-associated habitat; feature: intestine environment; material: feces | place: Netherlands | collected 2009/2010 | reverse complement strand
CCCGGCAACACGGTTTCCATCCTTCCCTGCCAGCGTGTCTCGAGAAGTCCCTTCCTGACCGCCTCCACCGGTATCTTCACCTGGTCTTTTAATACTTCAATCGTCTTCAATGCAAGTGAACTGTTCATCACCTGATACTCTGCAATAAATGGAAGCGTAAAAACTGTATTTCCATAATACTCATTCTTAAATGAAAAATCAATGCCAGAGCGTGTATTTCGGATAATTTCTGTATCTTTCCTTGTCACTTCATAATATGGGCTGTTCAGTTCCTGTGCCTTTGCTCTGATCACTCCTGCTGCCTTTGGATCGTTTCCATCGTAGATCACAGGCACTCCCGGAACAATGATCCCGGCTTTTTCCCCTGCGATGGCCTCGATCGTATTTCCCAGATACTGCATATGGTCAAAACTGATCGATGTGATCACACAGGCAACCGGATTTTCTACTGCTGTTGTTGCATCCAGCCTGCCGCCAAGTCCTGTCTCAAGCACTACATAATCCACCCCGGCATCTGCAAAGATCACCATTCCCATCAGGAACAGGAATTCAAAATATGTCGGATGATAGTTTCCTTCTTCTACCAGTTCATCTGCCAGTGCTTTGACCTTGCAGAATGCACGCAGGAATGTCTCATCATCGATATTTTTCTCATTGATCTGAAAACGCTCATTGATCTCCACCAGATGAGGCGATGTAAAAAGTCCGCAGGAATACCCTGCCTCCCGAAGAACCGATGTGATAAAAGCACAGGTACTTCCCTTTCCGTTGGTTCCTGCCACATGGATCACACGGAATTTTCTCTGCGGATCTCCAAGTCTTCTTAAGCATTCTCTGGTATGGTCCAGGCTGTTCTTAGTAGTAAATCTCGGTATATCTTCAATATACGCAACTGCTTCTTCGTAATTCATAAAAAAAACCATCACTTATCTATAATGTATTCGTAAAGAACTTTTGGGGAGAAAAGCTTCTCCCCTCCTGTTCGTTACGATACCATTATATAATAGTGGTGGAAGATGTCCAGTCCTAATCGTAATATTTTATCCGACATTTTTTGTATCGGAGTATCTTTTCTATGCCATTTACTGGTTGTCTGTACTGTTTTCTTCACCGGAATCTTCTGTGGATTCCGTTTCTGACGCTGTATCCGTTTCCTCCATTGACCCTGTATCAGAACTGCTCTTTTCACTGTCAAGCTTCCACTTGCTGTCAGCGAGCAGCGCATAAACCGCCCGGTCATGGCTCTTTGTCATGGCCTTTCTTGTGGAACTGTTGCTTCGCTGCACTACCGAGAGCCGGTCAAAATCATCCAGTTCCTTTCCGGTAATGATCAGCTTGGTAGGATTCACGTAAACCGTATCGTACCATTCTCCGTTGATCTTCACCTGGCTGGACGGCGTAAAGTTTGTCCCCTGGATATAATAGGTGTGATCCGTCTCAGACACAACCTGAATGGAATCCAGCGTGGTATCATAGATTCCCATACGCATTCTGGTACGCAGATAAGGACTTTCGCCGCTTTCCCCGTAGGAATATCTCTTTCCATAAAGGAGGTCATACTGCAGGGTTTCCAGATCCACCTGATAATTTCTGGTATTTCTTCTTGCCTGATGATAGCGGAAAACAGTTCCCTCATGGATTCCCACACGATCCATAACCTCTGCCGCCATCTGGTATGCTGCAAGATTTTCATTCTTTTTCTTAAGTCCGAAGTTATCCCACATCACATACTCTGTCTGGAACAGATACTTGTTCTTCAGGTCCTCCACAGTCAGTCCCATAGTCGGAAGGTGGTCACCGTACATAACAAGGACCACATCCTCAGGATAATCTGCAAGCTTGTCTGTCAGCTCTTTGACAAAATTATCCATCTCATGGATCTCATTTACGTAATATTCCCATTTATTGTTCTCTTCCTCAGTCGGTGCACCGGAAACTGTGATCTCAGGATCTTCCAGAATCTGCTCATCCGGATACGCACCATGTCCCTGTACGGAAATAGTATATACATAATCCGGCCCCTCAGTGGAGTCCAGACACTTCAGAATCTCATCTGTCAGAACCTCATCCTTTACCCAGCCATTTGGATTCTTCTCGTTCTCTCTTGCCATGTACTCTTCAGAAGTAAAAGTATCAAATCCGAGATTCGGGAAAATAGATCTTCTTCCATAGAAGTTTGCCTCATTATTATGAACTGCATGGGTGGTATAACCCAGCTTCTTCAGTACATAAGGTGCACTCTCACAGGTAGTCTCTCTCAGAATACTCTTATAAGGATATTCCCCAGGTCCAAAATAATGCATACTCATTCCTGTAATGGATTCAAACTCTGTATTGGCAGTACCTGCACCGACAGAGGGAACCTTATAATATCCTGAAGAATATTCCTTCATCAGCTTACGGAATGTCGGAATCGGATCTTCTGAAATATTCAGGTAATTAACCAGCGTAGGATCAAAGAATGATTCTAACTGCAAAAACAGAATATTCGGACGCTTTTCTTCCTGCGTTTCCGGGAGATTCTTTTCCGTCTTCTCAATTCTTTTGATTTCTTTCTCAGAATAATCTCTCGGACAGCTGATTCCCGTATTAAAAATCGTAGTTGCCAGACAGTAAGGATATCCATAATCCTCATATGCAAAAGCAATATTTCCAAAGTAATTGGAAAGTACCCTCTTCTCCAGTGCCAGTTGTGTACTTCCTGCAAAAAGAGCAACAGCCAGCAGGATCAGAGGAATATTGTAGCGATATTTAATCTTTTTCTGATACTTCGGTCCTTTAATAAGCAGCATCAGCAGTAAAATAACAAGAATCCCAAACAGGATGCAGACTGCCACAACGCCTGCAACAGGCAGATATTTGTTGGCAATCTTCATTGCATCTGTGATCAGATGCAGATCCGGTCCGGTAAACGGTGTAACACGGTTCAGCAGGAGAACACCGTTAATAATGGCCAGTATCAGCCAGAACAACGTAACCAGTACTCTCCAGAATACTCTCCTGTGAAACAGATAAACAATTAGTGACGAGGTAAAAATGAATGCCGCATTATATGCAAAAACCAGAGGTCTCTGTGTCATATAATTCCAGGCTTCTATAAACGAGTGACGGCAGATTGCCTCCATAACAAAATATCCCGCTGCGCTGGCAAGTACATGGAGTAAAAGGGAGATTTTGTTACAAATCTTATACAATTTCATCTAAACACTCCCTTATTTCTTAAGCTGCTCTAACTGTCCTTTAACCTTATCCATCATTTCTTTATATTTCGCAAGTTTGTCTTTCTCCGCATCCACCTTGGCAGCAGGTGCCTTGTTTACGAAGTTCGGATTATTCAGCATACCTTCACATCTTGCGATCTCTTTTGTGAGACGTTCTGTTTCTTTTGTAAGACGTTCAATCTCTTTATCTTTGTCGATCAGGTCTTCCAACGGCATATATACAACCGCATTGGAAACAACTACTGAAACTGCATCTTCACTGATTCCGTTCTTGTCTGTCTGTACCAGAATCTCTTTTGCAAATGCAAGATTTACAAAGGATTTCTTGCTGTTCTCATACATTGCTGCTGTTTCAGCATCCTTTGCCACAATATGCAGGCTTGTCTTGCGGTTATTCGGAACATTCATCTCTGTTCTGGTATTACGGATACCTCTTACAACCTCTTTGAAGCCCTCGATTGCTTTCTCAGCATCCGGGAAGTTTCTCTCTTCTCTGTATACAGGCCATTCGGAGATCATAATAGACTCTTCTTCAGGAAGAAGTGTGCAGTAGATTTCCTCTGTGATAAACGGCATATACGGATGAAGAAGCTTCAGGCCTTCTGTCAGCGCTGTTCTTAATGTCCAGAGTGCATCATTTGCAGCCTTCGGATCTTCCTCTGCCTTCCACAGACGAACCTTAGCCATCTCAATATACCAGTCGCAGAGTTCATCCCACAGGAAGTCATAAACCTTCTGTACTGCAATACCAAGTTCATATTTTTCCATGTTCTCTGTAGCTTCGCGGATCACTGTATTTAAGTGAGACAGAATCCATTTATCCTCTGCACAGAGATCATTTAAGTTCTCCGGCTCTGTCACTGTCTTGCCTTCCAGGTTCATCATGATGAAACGGGAAGCATTCCAGATCTTGTTTGCGAAGTTACGGCTTGCTTCTACCTTTTCCCAGTAGAAACGCATATCATTTCCAGGTGCATTACCTGTCATCAGAGTAAGACGAAGAGCATCTGCGCCGTATTTATCAATAACTTCCAGAGGATCGATACCGTTTCCAAGAGACTTACTCATCTTACGTCCCTGGGAGTCACGTACCAGACCATGGATCAGTACATGATGGAACGGAACCTGATCAGTCTGCTCCAGAGCAGAGAATACCATACGGATAACCCAGAAGAAGATAATGTCATATCCTGTAACAAGTACATCTGTCGGATAGAAATATTCCAGTTCCGGTGTTTTCTCCGGCCAGCCAAGTGTGGAGAATGGCCATAATGCAGAACTGAACCAGGTATCCAGTGTATCCTCATCCTGATGAAGATGTGTACATCCGCATTTCGGGCATTTCTCAGGCATTTCTCTTGCAACTACTACTTCACCGCACTCATCACAGTAATAAGCCGGAATTCTGTGTCCCCACCATAACTGTCTGGAAATACACCAGTCGCGGATATTCTCAAGCCAGTGAAGATACGTCTTGTCAAAACGGGACGGAACGAATTTCAGATCTCCGTCATCCAGAGCTTTGATCGCAGCCTTTGCCATCTCGTCCATCTTTACAAACCACTGTGGCTTGATCATAGGCTCTACCGTTGTGCCGCAGCGGTCATGAGTTCCAACGCTGTGGTTGTGAGGAACTACTTTTACCAGAAGTCCAAGTTTTTCCAAATCTGCTACCATTGCCTTACGTGCTTCGTAACGGTCCATACCAGCGTATTTTCCGCCAAGCTCGTTGATGGTCGCATCGTCATTCATAATGTTGATCTCTTCCAGATTGTGACGGCGTCCAACCTCAAAGTCGTTAGGGTCATGGGCAGGTGTGATCTTTACACATCCTGTTCCGAATTCTTTGTCTACATATTCATCGGCGATCACCGGAATCTCTCTGTCTGTGAGAGGAAGCTTCAGCATCTTGCCGATGAGATCCTTGTAGCGCTCATCTTCCGGATTTACGGCAACAGCAGTATCACCCAGCAGGGTTTCCGGACGTGTAGTTGCAATCTCTACGAAACGTCCCTCTTCCCCTACGATCGGGTAATTAATGTGCCAGAAAAATCCGTCCTGATCCTCATGTACAACCTCTGCATCAGAAATAGAGGTCTGGCATACCGGACACCAGTTGATGATACGGGAACCTTTGTAGATGTAGCCTTTTTCATATAACTTGATGAAGACTTCCTGTACAGCCTTGGAGCATCCCTCATCCATGGTGAAGCGCTCTCGCTCCCAGTCTGCAGAAGCACCAAGCTTCTTCAGCTGGTTGATAATTTTTCCGCCGTACTCTTCTTTCCACTCCCAGGCATATTCCAGGAATTTCTCACGGCCGATTTCTGCCTTGTCGATGCCTTCTTTTTTCAGTTTCTCAGTAACCTTAACCTCTGTAGCAATAGCTGCATGGTCAGTTCCCGGCTGCCACAGTGCTTCGTAGCCCTGCATTCTCTTGAAACGGATGAGAATGTCCTGCATGGTCTCATCAAGTGCATGTCCCATATGCAGCTGTCCTGTTACGTTTGGCGGCGGCATAACAATGGTAAATGGTTTCTTATCCGGGTTTACTTTTGCATGAAAATATCCGTTGTCCATCCATTTCTGGTAAAGACGTTCCTCGATTCCTTTTGGATCGTAGGTCTTTGCAAGTTCTTTGCTCATGATTTTCCTCCTAAAAAAAGAGCCCCTCACACAATTGTGTGAAGGGCGAAATTAACGCGGTACCACCTTCATTATGTGCAAAATGCAAAGTACTGTTTCCCTGAATGTATTTACAGTCTTCGCTCTGTTGTACACATATCTCTTTCCTGTAACGCTGGAATTGCGTGAAAACTTACTGCAGATATCACTGCCTGTTCAGTTTCCCGGCTCAGAAGCTACCTTCAGTGAATGCGGATCTCGAAATGTCTTCCACCACAGTTATCCCTGGACATTTCTCTCTGGGAGGGCATTTACTTACTCCTCTTCTTCAACGCTTTTCGCTGCAGCGGTCTGATCTCCTTGTAAATATCCGGAAAAAGCCGCCACTTTTATGGATATAACTATAATTGCATTCTTCCGGCTTGTCAAGCTAATTTCAAAATTTCTCAATTACACCGCTCAGACAGTGTTTTCTCAATATTTTTTATTCCACACTCTTTAAGGATTCCACCATATCAATAGTTTTCAGCTTAAAATGCATCACCCCATTCACCACAATGGAAAATATGCTTGTCAGAATTCCACTGTATAAAAAGCTCAACAGCTTAATATTACGTCCAAACATAACCGCATCCACCTCAACTGTAGTAATCACATACCTGTGAATGAGAATTCCAAACACTGCTCCAAACATAATTCCAAGCACTGTCAGGATCACGTTTTCCCGAAGCACATACTGGGAGACCTCTCCGTCATAGAAGCCAAGCACCTTCAAAGTTGCCAGCTCCCTCTGTCTTTCTGTAATATTGATATTATTCAGATTATACAATACCACAAAAGCCAGCATTCCTGCGGAAACGATCAGCACCAGGATCACCGCATCCAGAGTGCTCAGCATACGGTCAACCTGTGATGCCAGACTACTGGTATAACTGATGCTGAGAGCCCCAGGATAAGCAAGGATCCGGGTTCCTGCCATTTCCAGATCATCCTTGCAGTCTTCCTGCATAGTAAACACAATGTTCTCATACTCCGGCTTTTCCCCGAACGTCTGCTCATAAACCCTGGGCGTCATATAAAGGTAATGGCTCATATAATTCTCTGTGATCACAGCCACCCTCACCTTATATTCCTTATCTCCCTTTTTCAGGGGAATCATATCTCCCACCTTTAATCCCAGCAGGGATGCTGTTTTCTCGGAAATAGCAGCACCTTCGTCGGTAAGCTCATATGTTTCCCCGGTAATACGGTTCTTTAAGGTTACATCCTTTGCAAACTCACTCAGGCTCTCTGGCACAAACAGATAAATACTGACGCTGGAGCTGCCTTTAGGAGCACTGATCTTCGTCATCTGTACCCGATTGCAATGGGCGATTTGCTCATTTTCCTTCATGTATTCAAACAGCTCTGCATGTTCTTCCTCTGTAGCATCGCTGTCCTCAATCACCATTCCGTCATAATGCTGAAGCTCCCGGTACTGAATAGCGGCAATATCACTGATGGAATCCTGAATCCCAAAGCCAACCAGCATCAGTCCCATGCTTCCTGCAATTCCAAAGACCGTCATGATTAGGCGCTTCTTGTAACGGAAAAGATTTCGAATTGTGGACTTCCAGGAAAAGCTTAAATGCTTCCATATAAATGTGAGCCGCTCCAGCAATACCCGCTTGCCCTCTTTCGGAGCCGGTGGGCGCATAAGAGAGGCCGGTGTCTCCTGCAGCTCCTTTCCACTTGCAAAAAGAGTCGCTCCAACTGTACATACAACAGAGGCTGCGGAAGCGATCAGTGCGAAGCCAGGCTGATAATCAATGGAAATGGTATTTGCCACGTTATGATACATAATTCCATAAGCAGTTATAATAATGTATGGAATGATTTTCTCTCCGATCAGCATTCCCAGCACACTGCCAAGAAGAGTTGCAAAAAATGCATAACAGATGTATTTTGCTGCAATGGCAGACTTCTTATATCCCAATGCCTTCAAGGTACCGATCTGGGTTCGCTGCTCCTCCACCATACGAGTCATAGTGGTAAGACTGATCAATGCCGCTACCAGGAAAAAGATGACCGGGAAAACCTGACCGATGTTTCGAAGACGGTCTGCATTATCACCGTAATCCGTATATTCCGGAAGATCCTCCCTATCTGTGACCATCCACTCCGGCATTTCCAGATCTTCCAGTTCCTTTTTCGCATCATCCAGCTTCTGCTGATTCTCGGCAATCTCATCCTCCGCATCTTTTTTGGCGTCTTCGTACTCTTTCTTTCCATCTGCAAGGTCTTTCTCACCTTTTTTCAAGTCTTTAGCCGCATCCTGAAGCTTTTTCTCATTGTCTGTAATCTCTTTTTCACCGTCTGCAAGCTTCTTCTCATTGTCTGCAATTTCTTTCTCACCATCGGCAAGTTTTGCCTCATTTTCTGCAATCTCCTGTTCACCGGAAGTAAGCTTTGCCTCATTTTCCGCAATTTGCCGGGCACCGGAATGATACTGTTCCAGGCCGGAAGCATACTGCGCTTCGCTGTCATTCAGCTTTGCCACATTGGCATCCAGTTCCGCCTGTCCTGCTGCCAGGGTCTCTGCATTGGAATCAATTTCTTTCTGGGCTTTATTCAGTTTTTTCTTTGCTGCCTTTAACTGCTTCTGACCTTTTTCCAGTTCCTGTTCCCCTGCCTCTATCTCAGCTTTCGAAGCAGCAAGAGTATTCTCCTGTTCCTGAATCTGAATCCATCCGGCGTCAATCTCTGCCTGACCTGCTGTTATCTGTTCCCGTCCAGCATTCAGCTCGCTTTCTTTCTGAGAAAGCTGGGAAAGTCCATCCTCGACTGCTGCAAGCCCGCTTTCCAACTCACTTCTGGTCGCTGCAAGCTGCTGCCGCTGACTCTCAATCTGCGCTTCACTTGCCTGAATCTGCTGGCTTACCGCCGCCTCCTGTTCTTCCAGTGCAGACACCTGAGCTGCCAGAATATCTATTTCCTCCTGGGAAGCATCCGGATTTTCCAGTGCTGCGTTGTAACTTGCGCGTACTATCTCAAGCTGACTCTGCAGCTCCGTCAGCTGAGCTTTTGCACTTTCCAAAGCACTTATTCCATCCTGAAGCTGTGCTTCTCCTGCTGATACCTGGGAAAGTCCATCTGTAATCTGCTGCTTCTGGGCATTTAACTGGGTTCTGGTACTTTCGATCTGCTGCTGTCCGGCAATGATCTCCGCTTTTGACTGATCCAGTTCACTTTGCTTTGTTGTCAAAGTCTGCTTTGCGGCTTCTAACTGCTGCTCGCCTGCCTCAATCTGGGCTTTTCCATCTGCAAGTTTCGCTTTATTTTCATCTAAAGTCTTCTGATTTTCCTCTAATTCTGCCAGACCACTGGTTACCTGCTTCTGCGCGGAATCAAGCTGAGCCTGTCCGTCAGCAAGCTGGGCTTTTGCTGCATTTACCTGACTCCATCCATCATCCAGCTGGCTTCTGGCAGTGTCAAGCTGGCTTTTGCTGGAGGAAAGCTGACTCTTGGCAGATTCCAGCTGACTTTTTCCATCAGCAAGCTGCGCTTTCGCATCTTCTAACTGGGTTTTCCCATCAGCAAGCTCTGTCTTCGCATCTTCCAGCTGTTTTTTCCCATCGGCAAGCTCTGTTTTTGCGTCTTCTAACTGGGATTTTCCATCTTCATACTCTTGCCTGCCGTCTTCTAAATCCTTTTCACCTTTATCTAATTCTTCTTTTGCGTCAGCAAGTTTTTCATCTGCCTCTTTTTTCCCATCGTCCAGCTTCTTCTGGGCATCATTGATTTCCTCCTGTGCATCTGCCTTCACAGCTGCAAGGCGGATCTGACAGCGATCATCTGCTATGTTTTCAACACGACCTTTGATTTTGGCGATCAGATTCTCATAACCGTCTGTATAACTTGTAAGGCCCTTTGCACCATGAACGGTCACATAAATCTGCGTATAAATTTCCTGGTCAAAATCTTCCGGGAGCACATATCCAAATCCATTGACTTCACCAGTTCCAAGGGTGGTATTTCCTCTATTAAAGGAAATATAAAGAGGACTTCTTCCAGTTCCCACTACCGTATATTCTGTGGTCACAAGAACGGGGGAATCTCCTTCTTCACGCAAAGCCACCTTATCTCCTACCTTATATTCATTGGCAGAAGCAAATGTGCTATCCAGAAAAATCTCTCCACTTTTTTCCGGAAGGCGTCCCTCCTGCACATCCAGTTTATTCACTGTGTCATTTATGGATTCAATGTGAAGAACCTTCTGCTTCTGGCCTTCCCCGCACATCACATCGGTAGACCAGGCACCTTCTGCGGACTCGATGCCATCTATACTTTCTATGGAAGAAACATCATCAGATGTCAGGCCCATTGTGCCCACAACCTTGATATCCATCAGGCTGCTTTCGTCATAATAGGCATCTCCGGAATAGCGCATATCCGGCGAGGAAGCCTGAATACCGGAAAAGAAGGCCACTCCGAGAGCCACGATCAGAAGAATGGAGATAAACCTGGATTTGCTTTTCCGGATCTCCATCCAGAATTCTTTTCTTAATGCTTTCATCTCTCACCTACCACTCAATTTCTTCTACCGGGGTTGGGTGGGCATTCAAAGTCATCTGTGCCACCTTGCCGTTTTTTATTTTAATCACGCGATCTGCCATAGGCGTCAATGCAGAGTTATGAGTGATAACCACTACTGTCATCCCCTTCTGGCGGCACATATCCTGTAAAAGCTTGAGAATCGCCTTACCAGTCTGGTAATCCAGAGCGCCTGTTGGCTCATCGCAAAGGAGCATCTTCGGATTCTTGGCAAGAGCTCTTGCAATGGAAACTCTCTGCTGTTCACCGCCTGATAACTGGGCAGGAAAATTTCCAAGTCTGTCTTTCAGGCCCACCTCTTCCAAAACAGTTTTCGGATCCATGGGGTTCTTACAGATCTGTCCTGCCAGTTCTACGTTTTCCAAGGCTGTCAGATTGGGAACCAGATTATAAAACTGAAAAACAAATCCAATATCGTCCCTGCGGTAGCTGGTGAGCTGGCGGTTATTGTATTTCGCTATATTCCTTCCATCTACCCAGATCTGACCGCTGGTGGCAGTATCCATTCCTCCCAGAATATTCAGAACCGTAGTCTTACCAGCGCCACTGGGACCTACGATCACGGCAAACTCGCCTTTTGCTATGTTAAAGCTGATCTCATCTACTGCGATTATTTTTACTTCTTTTGTTCCATAAATCTTGGAAACCTTTTCAAGGTGAATATAGTTTTCTGTGGTACCCTGCAATTTATCACACTCCTGTTTTTCAAATATGTTTTAATTTTAGTATAGCATTGCAGGTTTTTTTGTTCAATCAGAGAAAGTATGAAATTTCTATAAAGATAACTATACGTTACTGGTCACGGAGTAAACAGTAACAACTATACCAATCGCGTAGGATATGAATTCAAGTGTGCAGTTATAAAAATTATAGTTATTTCAAAAACAGCCTCTGACTTTCCCAGTAAAAAAGTCAGAGGCTGTTTTTCTTTCCTGCTCATCAATTGCAGAATATATAATTACAATCTGCATATCCGTATTTCATAAGGCGTGGAGAATATACATACCAGTATTTATCCGAACTGGAATCAATTACTACCACAGTATCACCGGTATTCAGTTCACCAATCTCATTTGCCGCATCATATCCCATAGCGGATCGAAGAGCCAGATATCCGGTAGGCACTTTTACATACAAGGTAGCATATGCATTTCCACCCACCAGATAATCTTTGTTTACAAATCCATTGGTATCATATTTCGGGGAATACACATACCAGTACTGGGAATCACTTGTGTCCAGAAGCTGTACGGCATCGCCGGAATATAATTCCCCGATTTCATTGGAAGCATCATATGCCTTCATATTGCGAAGTGCCAGATAGCCCTTGGCAACACTGACCGTTCTTATTTCGCCAAAATAGCTGGAATCTGTATCCAGTCCCTCTTCTCTGTACAGGTACTCCTGGTTCACATATCCATAGCCGTCCAGTTTCGGGGAATACACATACCAGTACTGAGAATTGCTGCTGTCGGAAACCCAGACGGTATCTCCTGAATAGAGCTCACCGATTTCATTAGATGCATCATATTCCGGTACATTGCGAAGAGCCAGATATCCGGTGGAAACGCTTACGGTCCACATTGTATCATAGGAAGATACGGAAGATGTCACAGAATCCAGATAATCATTATTCACGTATCCGAAATCGTCATACTTAGGAGAGTATACATACCAGTAACCAGTGGCGCCAGTGTAATCCAGTACCTCCACCAGATCACCACTGTAAAGTTCTCCGATCTCATTACCGCTATTATAGGATGTATCTGTCCGAAGAGCCAGATATCCAGTAGCAACATTCACACGGTAAGTATTACAGGAAGCCTCTGCCTCCTGCGTAGTTCCGGGAACTGAAAATGCAAGGGCTGCAGCTGCAAGAACAGGTATGCAAATCTTCTTCATTTTCGTCATAGAAAAATCCCCCTTCATATAGTCGTTGCTGTCCACCCCATGACCAGCAACATACAATTTTCTGAAAAAACACTTTTTTCATGTATTTATATATGAAAATTATAACGGATTAACCATGGCTTTTCAACTCCGTTTTTCTTATTATACACCACCTGACTCTGTTTTTTGTAATGCTTCATTTCCATCTTCTGTGCCATAATTGCGCAGCATAAAACTGTCCTCTACAGCTTCTTTCATATTGGTAGCGTCTGCATAATTATTATTCAGGATTAGCTTATCTAAACCATAGCAGGTCTGCCCTTTAATGTAATGATCAAATTCCAGTTTAAAGCTATACCGATCTGTATCGGGGTCACTTGCAATAGACGAAAGACTAGTACATCGCTTCGTAAATAACTATACCAATCACGTAGGATGTGGATTCGAGTGTGCAGGTATAAAAACGCAGGCGTAGCGGGCTACGCCGAGGCTTTTATACCTGTGCAATCGGATTCACAGACAAGTGAGTGGTATAGTTATTTCGAAAACGATGTACTAGTATTTCCCTTAGAGCGTATAAAAAAGCGCTTATCAGAATTATTTTTTCAGACAACCGTAGCTGCCTGTCTTATCTTTTCCATTGAAATATTTCTTTGAAAATTCCTCCGCCGAACAGGGTCTGGAATAATAGTATCCCTGAAGCAATTCCGGCTTATAAGTCTGGACAACGGAAAGGATTTCCTCATTCTCCACACCTTCCACACAAACCTTTATTCTGGTCTGCTTACTCAGATTCATAATATATTCCAGAATCGCCTGATCCATCTCATCATCCTGAATGGAACGGACAAAAGTATGATCGATCTTGATCCACTGTGGTTTCAGCTTGCGAAGCAATGCAATGGAAGAGTACTCCGTGCCGAAATCATCCAGTGCCATATTGATCCCCATATTTTTAAAATATTCAAAATCATCCCGAAGGCCGTTGGGATCCGATACCTTACAGCTCTCTGTAAGCTCCAGGATCAGCTGCTTCTCCGGTGTGCCGGATTTTTCCACGATCCGTGTCACCATTTCTCTGAAGCCTTCCTGAAGTATCTGGATATAAGAAACATTCACGGAAATTACAAAATCAGGATTCTCCATGCGCCACAGTGCCGCCTGGGCAAGTGCCTTATTCAAAAGCCACTCTCCCACCTGTCGGATGGTTCCGTCTTCCTCCAGGATCGGAATAAATTCCATTGGGGAAACCAGGGTTCCATCCGGCAGATAAAAACGCATCAGAGTCTCAGCACCATAAACCTCCTGAGTCTCTCCGTTCACCAGAGGCTGATATACCAGTGCAAACCCTCTGCAATTATTGGCAACAGACTCACGGAGCACTTCCTGCAGTCGGAATTTCTCCACCGTTTTTCTGTGCATTTGTCCGGAAAACTGCGCAATGCTGCCACGTCCCACTTTCTTTGCCTGCTCAAGGGCGTATTCCACATTTGCATGCAAAGTCTCGAAATCCTCTGCATCCTGCGGAAAAAAGGCCACTCCGCAAGAAATTGTCAACTGGATCTCCAGATTCATCTCCCTGGGGACTTCCTCCGAAAATCTCTGCACTTCCCGGTAAATCCGGTCAAGCGCACTCTCGGATTTCTCCGTGGTAATACAATAGAATTTACCTCCTGGTCCTCGATAAGAAATAACGCCCTCCAGACTCTGACATTTCTGTCCCAGACGCTGCAGCACCTCATCTCCTACCAGATACCCAAGAATATCATTGATTCTCTGAAGTCTGTCCACATCAAAAAGAAGAACAGCACCTTCCATTCCATGACTGATAAATGCCGGAAGCTGCTTCTTCAGCTCATGAAACGTATATAAACCAGTGGGCTGGTCAAACTTGGCATTTACACCAAGATTCATCATCGTGCCAACAAAAAGGCCAAGGCTTCCATCCGCATTCCGCTCCACAATTCCCTGGCACCTTACCCATACATATTTCCCATATTTATTTAAAGCCCGGTATTCAC
>OHZB01000328.1_pt1 | contig 14426 bp, 14 predicted proteins | sample 1580351 | NCBI WGS metagenome assembly OHZB01 (sample SAMEA3882512, study PRJEB24775) | human gut metagenome | biome: human-associated habitat; feature: intestine environment; material: feces | place: Netherlands | collected 2009/2010 | reverse complement strand
GAACAAAAAATCTGATGCGCTCTGTTAAGCATTTTAACTGCGAATTAGTATAAGCGCATAATGACAGCCATGCGGGCAGTTCAAATGAACCCTGCATGGCTGCTTTTTATTGGCGGAAACATTGACTTTTCCGATTAAACATGTTAAGATAAAGGCACGACGGAAGGGTTTTTGTATTGGTTAGCCCTTGCGGACCTGCGAGACGATGACGGCAATCATTGTCCCGCTTTTTTCTTTCTCGTCGGTCTTTTTGGATGGACGAGAAGAAGCGATCCGGCTTTCAGGCGAGTACTCAATCTGGATGATTTCTTTTCGGGAAATAATCGTTTCTTGAGTGAAAATCACTTTTAGCTTTGGCATGGGCTTTCCCTCCTTTCTTCTCCGTGGTCAAACGGATTGATCCGAGGTAAACCCTTGCCGTCGTGCCGCCGACGAAAACGTCGATCTTTTTATTTTACATGAAAATGAAAAGAAAGTAAAGCAACAAAAAAAGCGTCCCTCTTGCGAGGAACGCTTGATTTCGCTTTGCTTCTTACTCAGCGGTGTAGGGCAGCAGCGCGATGGCACGGGCGCGCTTGATGGCCTCGGAAAGCTGACGCTGATGCTTGGCGCAGTTGCCGCTCATACGGCGGGGCATGATCTTGCCGCGCTCGTTGATGTTGCGGCGCATACGGGAGTTCACATCACGGAACTCCTTGTAGTCGATGTATTCAATCTTATCGACACAGAACGCACAAACCTTGCGGCGCGGCTTACGGCCGCGCGGACGGCGTGCTCCACGATCTTCAGACATGGAAGTTCTCCTTTCTTCACCAGCAGGGCTGGCTTTGCAAATTGATCTCGGACTTAAAAGGGCAGTTCATCGTCATCCACCTGCGTGAACCCGGCGTCTGCGGGGGCGTAGGCCGGAGCCTGCGCGCGCGGCGCGGCGGGAGCGGCAGGGGCTTGGTGATAATCGCCGGAAGGGGCGCCGCTGCTCTGGTTGGTGGAAAGGAACTCGACCTCGTCGGCGACGATATCAAACGCGCTGCGCTTGCTGCCGTCCTGCGCCTCGTAGGTGCGGGTCTGGATGGAGCCGGTTACGGCCACCTTCCTTCCCTTGGTCAGATAGCGGCCGCAGAGCTCGGCGAGCTGGCGCCAGGCGACGATGTTGAGAAAATCCGTTTCCTGCTGGCCGGTCTGCGCGTTGCGAAAGCGGCGATTGACCGCGATGCTGAAGTTGCAAACCGGAACGCCGGACTGGGTAGATCTCATTTCAGGGTCGCGGGTCAGATTGCCGATCAGAAAAACCTTATTCATATGACTCTGTTTCCTCTACTGCTTCACGAAGTTGCCTTCGTTCAGTTGGCGATGTTTCGCTTACGCCTGCTCGGCGGGAGCGGCCTCGACCTGGGTCTCCTCGCTCACGGGAGCGACGCGAACCGGGCGCGGCTTCACGCTGCTCTTCTTCTCAAGCAGCTTGACGATCTGAGAACGGATGACGTTCTCGTTGATGCCGAGATTACGGGAGAGCTCCTTGGGCAGCTCGGAAGCGCCGTTGAAAGCGACATACACGTAATAACCTTCGGTCTTGTAGTCGATGGCGTAGGCCAGGCGGCGCTTGCCCCACTCCTCAACCTTGACAACCTCGCCGCCGTTGGCAGCGATGATACCGTTGAACTTCTCGATCAGCTCCTTGCGGGCAGCCTCCTCGACGGTGGTATCAATGATGTAGATCAGTTCGTACTTATTCATGATCCTTTCACCTCCTTTTGGACTCTGGCTCTGCAATTTTGCATGCAGAACAAGGATGTGCCAGTTATGTATGATAGCACAGGAATCGCGAAAAAGCAAGCGGTTTCCGCGGATTTTTTCCGAAAATGCGGAAATTTGCGCAAAACGCGCCCAACCGGCCGGAATCGGGGAATCCTTTGGGCGGGGCGAAGAAAGCGGCCAAAACCCTTGACGAACCAAGTGATTAAGGGTATAATTGCTCGGATAGTCTGTTTCAACTGATCCCCGTGGGTTTTAAGTAGAGGAAAGTAAAAGAAGTTATGTTTGTCGATCAGGTTAAAATCACCGCGAAGGCCGGCAACGGCGGCAACGGCGCGGTCTCCTTCCATCGCGAAAAATTTGTGCAGAACGGCGGCCCGGACGGCGGCGACGGCGGCAACGGCGGCGACATTGTGCTGCTCGCCGACCCGAACATGCACACGCTGATGGATTTCCGCTATAAGCGCAAATACACCGCCGACAACGGCGAAAACGGCGCGGCGGCGCTCTGCCGCGGCAAGAGCGCCAAGGATCTCATCATCAAGGTGCCGGTGGGCACGACGGTGCGGCTGGTTTCCGACGGCCGTCTGGTGGCCGATATGCACGAGGCGGGGCAGGAGCACATCCTGCTCAAGGGCGGCCGCGGCGGCTGGGGCAACGCGCACTTCGCCACGCCGACCCGTCAGGCGCCGAACTTCGCCAAGCCGGGGCAGAAATGCGAGATTACCGAGTTTGAGCTGGAGCTCAAGAGCATCGCGGACGTCGGCCTTGTCGGCTACCCGAACGTCGGCAAGAGCACGATTCTCTCCGTCGTGACGGCGGCGCGCCCGAAGATTGCGAATTACCATTTCACCACGCTGGCCCCGAATCTGGGCATCTGCCGCCAGTACGGCACGGACTTCGTCATGGCGGATATCCCCGGTCTGGTGGAGGGCGCGAGCGACGGCGTGGGGCTGGGCATCCGCTTCCTGCGCCATGTGGAGCGCACGCGCCTGCTGGTGCATGTGGTGGATATCGCGGGCAGCGAGGGGCGCGACCCGGTCGAGGATTTCGAGCACATCTGCGACGAGCTGGTGGCCTACGGCGATTTGGCCGAGCGGCCGCAGATCGTCGCCGCCAACAAGATGGATCTGCCGGGCGCGGAGGAGAATCTCGAACGCCTCAAAAAACACCTCAAGGGCACGGACATCGAGGTTTATCCGGTTTCCGCCGCGACGCAGCAGGGCTTTGACGCGCTGATGGGCGCGATTGTGCGCATCCTGCCGACCCTGCCGGAGCGCCGCGTCTTTGAGGAGGAGCTGCCGGTGGAGACCGCCGAGCAGGCGCCGTTCACCATCGAAAAGGATGGCGGCTATTACGTCGTTTCCGGCCCGGCGATGGAGCAGCTCATCGACTCGGTCAACTTCACCGATCAGGAATCGCTCAACTATTTCCATCGCACCCTGCGCAGCCGCGGCGTGATCGACGCGCTGCGCGCGGCGGGCGCGAAGGAAGGCGACAGCGTCGTCATCGGCGATATGGAATTCGACTTTGTGGAATAAACTCCTCCCGTCGCGGCTTTATCGTGCCTCCTTCGAAGAGGGAGGCACGATAAAGCATGAAAGGATGCTTTCTTAGAGAAAGCGGGCTGAAGGAAAAAGAAAGGATAGCTTATGACGAGTAAACAGCGCGCGTATCTGCGCAGTTTGGCCAACACCATGGAGCCGATCATCCATGTCGGCAAGGATGGCGTGAACGAAAACATGATCAAGCAGGCTTCCGACGCACTCGAAGCGCGGGAGCTGATTAAGGGCACGGTTTTGCAGAACAGCCCGATGAGCGCCCGCGACGCGATTGCCGCTCTCTGCGAGGGCACGAACGCCGAGCCGGTGCAGTGCATCGGCAGCCGCTTCGTGATCTACCGCGCGCGGGAAAAAGACCCGAAGATCGTGCTTCTGTAAGGGGAAACCAAAGACAATAAAAACGAGGGATTGCAAAAGCGGGCAATCCCTCGTTTTCATTGGCAAAGTATTATTTGGGGGCGGACTTTACCGCCGCGACAATGCCTCCGCAGATCATCAGCGCGCCGAGAATAAAGCTGGGGGTGACGGTTTCATGCAGAAACAGCACGCCCAGAATCGCGGAGACGAGCGGCTGCATCGGGTAAAACATGGAGCAAAAGCTCGCGTCCATCACCCGCAGGCTGTAATTCCAGAGCGAATGGGTCACGGCGGTGCCGAAAATGCCCATATACAGCACGGCGAGGACGCTTTGCACCGAAAAGGAGCAGGCGGCGCTTTGCAGCTCGATCAAAGACCATGCGCCGGTCAGGGGCAGGGCGCAGCAAATCGCAATCAGCGCGATCTGCATCGGATCGTAGCGGCCGCTGATGCGGCGAATGATGATCGAGGCGGTGGACCAGAGGAAGACGCTGACCAGCATCATCAGCACGCCGGCGGCGTCCGCCGTGCCGCCCACGCCGACGATGACCATCACGCCGAGCATGGAGAGCGCGACGCAGGCGATTTTGGACAGGGTGATGCGCTCGTGCAGAAAGAGCGCGGCGAGAATCGGGATGAAGATGGGGTTCATCGCGCCCAGCAGCGAGGAGAGCGAGCCGGTCAGCCGGTCAATCCCCAGCATTTGCAGGCAGAAGCTGGCGAAATACCCGGTGAAGCCGATGGCAAAGAGAATCGGCCAGTCGCGCCTGTCCACGGGCTTCAGCGCCCTGCGCAGGCGCAAAACGAGCAGGAGCGCCGGGATCGAAACCAGATAGCGCAGCGCGAGCAGCGTCACCGGGGGAATGGTGCGCAGCGCGACCTTGGAGACGACGTATTGGCTGCCCCAAAGCACGAAAGCGGTGAACAGGGGAATCAGGCGGCGCTTGCTCATATGAAAGCCTCACTTTGATAAGCGAATTCCGCCGCGCGGCGCTGAGCACGCGCCTTTTCGGAATCCGCGTCTTTCTTCCTATTATAATTGAAGCGGGCGGCGTTGCATAGTTCAAAATGCGCGAAGGAGGGCGGAAAGATCGAAATTTGCAAGCGCCATCAAAAAGAACGGTTTTTTGGTGAAATTGGGCAATGAATTGCAACTGACTGCAAAATAGAAGTCGTAAAGTGAAAAACATTCATCGTAAAAGTGAAGAAAACTGAAAGAATTCGCTTGTTTTGACGGGATGATTGCGGTATAATACCACCTATCAACGGCGGGGACAAAAAGCCCCCGGCGAATTTCATCAATCCTGTATAGGGGGAATTGACATGAAGAAGTTGCTTGCTGCGGCCGTTGCCGCCGCGATGACGATGACCGCGACCTTCGCGATGGCGGATGGCGCGATCAAGATTGGCGAAATCGGCCCGCTGACCGGCGCGGCCGCGATTTATGGCACGGCTGTTGCCAACGGCGCGCAGATCGCCATCGACGAGCTGAACGCGCTGGGCGGCCAGCAGTATGAGCTGAACGCGCAGGACGACGAGGCGGACGCGGAAAAATCCGTCAACGCCTACAACAACCTGCTCGACTGGGGCGCGCAGATGATGCTCGCGACCGTTACCACCAACCCCTGTATCGCCGTCGGCGCGCAGGCGCATGAGGATCGCCGTCCGCCTCTTCTTCGGATGTTACCGCCGATAAGGACAACGTGTATCAGGTCTGCTTCACCGACCCGGCGCAGGGCACCGCTTCCGCGCAGTACATCGCCGAGCACAAGCTGGCCGAGAAGGTCGCCGTGATCTACAATAACGCCGACGCATATTCCACCGGCATCTATCAGACCTTCGACGCGGAGGCCAAGAAGCTGGGTCTGGAGATTGTCGCCGTTTCCACCTTCACCGACGACACCACCGATTTCTCCGTGCAGGTGACTGCCGCGAAGGAAGCGGGCGCTGACCTCGTGTTCCTGCCGATCTATTACACCCCGGCTTCCATGATCCTCATGCAGGCCAACGCCATGGGCTACGCGCCGACCTTCTTCGGCTGCGACGGCATGGATGGCATTCTCGCCATCGAGGGCTTTGACACCAGCCTGGCCGAGGGTCTGATGATGCTGACCCCGTTCGCCGCGGACGCGAAGGACGAGAAGACGGTCTCCTTCGTCACCAAGTATCAGGAGAAGTTCGGCGGCGTGCCGAACCAGTTCGCTGCGGATGCTTATGACGGCATTTACGCGCTGGCTGCTGCCTGCGAGAAGGCGGGCGTGACCGCCGATACTTCCGTGGAGGACGCCTGCGACATGATTATCGCCGCCATGCAGGAGATTCAGGTGGAAGGTCTGACCGGAACCATGACGTGGGACGCCGCCGGCACCGTCACCAAGACCCCGACTGCCGTTGTCATCAAGGATGGCGCTTACGTCAGCGCGGAGTAAACAGCAATCTCAGCGTACATGGCTTCGGTCAGCCGGAGCCATGTACTTTTGTTGTATCTGCCGCGTTCGTCTATCCCCCCTTTTCTGACGCACTTACGCAAATGAGGTGAATGAAATGACATTGTTTCTTTCCTACCTGATTAACGGAATCAGTCTGGGAAGCGTCTACGCCATCATCGCGCTCGGCTATACGATGGTTTACGGCATTGCCAAAATGCTGAACTTCGCCCACGGCGACGTCATCATGGTCGGCGCGTATGTCTCCTTCTGCGCCATGCAGTACCTCGGTCTGCCGAAGCTGGTTTCCGTTGTGCTGGCGATGGTGGTGTGCACCGCGCTGGGCATTGTCATCGAGGGGCTGGCCTACAAGCCGCTGCGGAAAGCGCCGTCGCTCGCCGTGCTGATTACGGCCATCGGCGTGAGCTACTTCCTCCAAAACAGCGCGCTGCTGATCTGGGGCTCCGCGCCGAAGAGCTATCCCTCCGTCATTTCCCTCGGCTCGCTCACGCTGATGGACGGCCAGCTCGTCATCTCCGGCGGCACGATCGTCACGGTGCTGGCCAATATCGTCATCATGGTTGCGCTGACGGCGTTCACTGGGCGCACCAAGTTCGGCAAGGCGATGCGCGCCGTGTCCGAAGACAAGGGCGCGGCGGAGCTGATGGGCATCAACGTCAACATGACCATCTCCATGACGTTTGCCATCGGTTCCGCGCTGGCGGCGATTGCGGGCGTGCTGCTCTGCTCCGCCTACCCCACGCTCCAGCCGACCACCGGCTCCATGCCGGGCATCAAGGCGTTCACCGCCGCCGTCTTCGGCGGAATCGGCTCCATTCCGGGCGCGATGATCGGCGGCGTGCTGCTGGGCGTGATCGAGATTCTCGGCAAGGCGTATGTCTCCACCGAGCTGGGCGACGCGCTGGTGTTCGCCGTGCTGATCCTCGTGCTGCTGGTCAAGCCGACCGGCCTGCTGGGCAAGCCCGTGCGCGAGAAAGTGTGAGGTGAAAACCATGAGAAGCAAAAAATTCCGCAGCACCCTGATAACCTTCGGCATTGTGATCGCGGCGTTCATCGCCTGTCAGGTGATGATCTCCACCGGCGCGATGACCCGCTCGCTCAAGGGGCAGCTCGTGCCGATCTGCGCGTATGTCGTCATGGCCGTCTCCCTCAACCTGACGGTCGGCATTTCCGGCGAGCTGAGCCTCGGCCACGCGGGCTTTATGAGCGTCGGCGCGTTCTCCGGCATTGTAATGGCCATGTGTCTGAGCAAGGGCATGGGCGTGGCGAACGAAACGCTCTGCCTGCTGCTGGCGATTCTGACCGGCGGCGCGGCGGCCGGTATCGCGGGCGTGGTCATCGGTATTCCGGTGCTGCGCCTGCGCGGCGACTATCTGGCGATCGTCACGCTGGCGTTCGGTGAAATCATCCGCAACGTCATCAACTGCCTGTATATTTCGCTGGACGGCCAGCGCCTGCATATCGCCTTCAACAACCCGAACGTGGCGGGCAAGCTGCTGGTGAACGGCCCGGCGGGCGCCACCGGCGTGAACAAGATGGCGACGTTCGGCATGGGCTTTGCGCTCACGCTCTTCACCCTGTTCGTGGTGCTCAACCTGATCGACAGCCGATCCGGCCGGGCAATCATGGCCATCCGCGATAACCGCATCGCGGCGGAGGCGATGGGGCTGAACGTGACCAAATACAAGATGATGGCGTTTGTCACCTCCGCCGTGCTGGCGGGCATGGCAGGCGCGCTCTACGGCCTGAATTTCTCCACCGTCGCCGCGTCGAAGTTCAAGTTTGATACGTCGATCCTCGTGCTGGTGTTCGTCGTGCTCGGCGGCATCGGCAACATCCGCGGCTCGATCATCTCTGCGACGCTGCTGACCATCCTGCCCGAGCTGCTGCGCGCGTTCGCGAATTACCGCATGCTCATCTATGCCATCGTGCTGATTCTGGTCATGCTGGCCACGAACAACCCGACGCTGCGCGGCATGGTGGAGCGGATCATCCCGCGCGGAAAAGGGCGGAAGAAGGAGGCTGACGAGGCATGACGGAAAACAAAAAGCGCGCCGCGACCCGAATGGTTCCGGCGCCGAGCCACGGCATCATCCCCGAGCGCGATTTCAATGAGCGCCCCGTGCTGGAGGCGCGGAATCTGGGGATTGACTTCGGCGGCCTGCATGCCGTCGAGGATTTCAACCTGATTATCGGCAAGACGGAAATCGCCGGTCTGATCGGCCCGAACGGCGCGGGCAAGACCACCGTGTTCAACCTGCTGACCAAGGTGTATCAGCCGACGATGGGCACGATCATGCTCAACGGCCGCGACACGGCGGGCATGAATACCGCGCAGGCCAACAAGCTGGGCATTGCCCGCACATTCCAGAACATCCGTCTGTTTGACAACATGTCCGTGGAGGACAACGTGCGCATCGGCCTGCACAATCAGGTGCGCTACGGCATGCTTTCCGGCATTTTCCGCATGCCGGGGTATTGGCGCGGCGAGCGCGAAATGCACGAGCGCGCGCTCGACCTGCTGAGCATTTTCGATATGCAGGATCTGGCCAATCATCAGGCGGGCAGCCTGCCCTACGGCGCGCAGCGCCGCCTTGAAATCGTCCGCGCGCTGGCCACCAATCCGTCGCTGCTGCTGCTGGATGAACCGGCGGCGGGCATGAACCCGCACGAGACGGAGGAGCTGATGGAGAACATCACAAAGATCCGCGATCAGTTCCACATCGCCATCCTGCTCATCGAGCATGACATGAGCCTGGTCATGGGCATCTGCGAGGGCATCTGCGTGCTCAACTACGGCAAGATCATCGCGAAGGGCACGGCGGCGGAAATTCAGAATAACCCGGTGGTCATCGAGGCCTATCTGGGCAAACGGAAGGAGCAATGAGCCATGAGCATGCTGAAGGTTGAGGGGCTTAACGTCTATTACGGCAGCATTCATGCCATCAAGGGCGTCTCCTTCGAGGTGAATCAGGGCGAAATCGTGACGATGATCGGCGCGAACGGCGCGGGCAAATCCACCACGATGAACACGGTCGCGGGCTTGCTCAAGCCCAAGAGCGGCAGCATCACGTTTGAGGGGCACGACATCACGTCTACCCCGGCGAGCAAGGTCGTGTCGCTCGGGCTGGCGCTCTGCCCGGAGGGGCGGCGCGTCTTCCAGCAGATGAGCGTGCGCGAAAACCTCGAAATGGGCGGCTACACGCGCCCTGCGGGCGAGCTGGCCGCGTCGCTGGATCAGGTTTTCGAGCAGTTTCCGCGCCTGAAGGAGCGCCAGCGGCAGATCGCCGGAACGCTCTCCGGCGGCGAGCAGCAGATGCTGGCGATGGGGCGCGCGCTGATGAGCAAGCCGAAGCTGCTGATGCTCGACGAACCCTCCATGGGTCTGGCGCCGCTGCTGGTCGAGCAGATTTTCGAGATCGTCTTGAAGCTCAATCAGGCGGGCACGACGATCCTGCTGGTCGAGCAGAACGCGCAGATGGCGCTTTCCATCGCCAACCGCGCCTATGTGCTGGAAACCGGCCATGTTGTCAAGGAAGGCAGCGCCGACGCGCTCATGCACGATGACGCGGTGCGCAAGGCGTATCTGGGATAATCGCATACACAAAGCTCCGCTCTCCGATGGGGAGGGCGGGGCTTTTGCTTTAAATCAGGAAATGAGCATTACCGAAATTTTTCATACATTTCGGTAATGAACGCGCGGCTGACTCCTTCAGTCACGGCTGCGCCGTGCCAGCTCCCTCGAAGAGGGAGCTCTTTGATCGGATTATTTCCCGCCTAAGCGATAAGTCGCGCGGTGTGCACCCGCGTTTTGTGCAGAATTTGCTTTCTGCTCGATGATCGTTTAATGACAGATTTGCAAATGCTTGTTTAACGCCTTCGGCCAGCTTTGCTGACTAAGTTGGAATGATGAAGGGATAAGACCTCCCTCCTTGAGGGAGGTGGCACGACGAAGTCGTGACGGAAGGAGTAAAATCTAAAGCGGCTTTAGAAAATAATGGGTGGATTTGCTTGTAAATAAATTGACGAACTTCTCGATGCGTGATAACATAATAAGCGTGAGGAATGCCTGAAAAGCCCGTTTTGCGCGAAAAAACGGGCGGCGTATTCGGGCTTGATTGTCAATTCAAGAGGAGGTTTTGTCAAGATGAAGAAACTTGCATCTCTGGTTCTCGCATCCGCGATGGCCGTCGTGCCGTTTGCCGCCGGTCTGGCCGCGACGTTCACGCCGGGCGAGTACGAGGCGACGGCGCAGGGCTTCGCCGGTGCGGTGACCGTGAAGGTGACCGTGGACGAAGAAAAGGTGACGGCTGTGACCGTGACCGGCGAAAACGAGACCCCGGCGCTGGGCGGCGCTGCGATCGAGGGCTATAACGCCTCTCTGATCGGCGTGGCCGACGCGGACGCCGTTGACGCGACCGCGGGCGCGACCGTGACCAGCAACGCCGTGAAGGAAGCGCTGGCCAAGGCGCTGGCCGAGGCGAAGGGCGAGGCGGTTGTAAACGACGCGGCCGTGGCCTTCACCGCCGGCACGTACACCGGCACCGCGAAGGGCTACAACGGCCCGGTCGAAGTGGCCGTGACCTTCTCCGACAGCGCCGTGACCGCTATCGAGGTCGGCGCGAACAAGGAAACCGACCATGTCGGCAACGTGGCCTTCGAGCCGGTCATCGCGGATATCCTCGCGGCGAACGGCACGGGTGTGGACGGCGTTTCCGGCGCGACCTTCTCCAGCAACGCGATCCGCAACGCGGTGAACGACGCGGCGGAGCAGGCGGGCTGCACCAACATGGACGCCTTTAAGGCGGCGGGCGCAGCGCACGAGCCGCAGGCCGCGATCGAGGAGACCTATGATGTGGTCGTCATCGGCGCGGGCGGCGCGGGCATCGCGGCGGCGGCTCAGGCCGCGCAGGACGGCAACACCGTTCTGGTGATCGAAAAGAACGCGGAAGTCGGCGGCAACACGCTGGTCTCCGGCGGTCAGTATCAGAGCGTCATGCCTTACCTCGTGTGGGATCCGGCCGATCCGGACGCGACCACCGGCGTGGGCTATGACGGCAACACCTACAACAAGGTCGTCGAGAGCGTCGCGACTCTGGACGAACTGAAGACGATCCTCGGCTGGTCCGAAGAGCCGTTTGACGAGGCCTACTACAAGGATCACGAGTTCGTGGCGGGCGACATCGCCGAGCTGTCCAAGCATGGCGTGCATGCCGAGTATCTCCAGACCCTCAAGGATCTGAAGGCGGAAATTCAGGCGTACCTCGATTGGGCGGAGCCGAAGGTTGCCGAGGGCGCGGGTCAGCTCACGCTGTTCTCCACCGTCAACCTGCACATCTTCCAGACCTATTACGGCGGCCTGCGTCCCTCCGCGGACATGACGAGCTGGATCTACGGCGATTACGACCTCGTGAAGCAGTTCATCGAGGGCGGCCAGACGCTCAAGCAGTGGCTCGAAGCGCAGGGCTCCACCTTCGTCGAGGATACCCAGCCGACGCTGATCGGCGCGCTCTGGTATCGTGAAAACGAGTTTGTCGGCGCGACCATTGACGGCGTGGATTATCCGGGCCGCTGGGGCACCTACTTCAAGGCGCCGATGAACACCGTGCTGGCGACCTCCGAGACCGCCGCCTCCAACAAGATCATGCTCCGCACCACCGCGGAAGAGCTGATCGTCGAGGACGGCAGGGTGACCGGTGTGAAGGCCACCCAGTATGACGGCACCCCGGTGACCGCGCACGCGACCAAGGGCGTTGTGATCGCAACCGGCGGCTACGCGGCGAACCTGCAGATGGTTGTGGATACCAATGTCTACTGGTCCAGCGACTATCTCTCCACCAGCACCAAGACCACCAACCGTTCCTCCCTCAAGGGCGACGGCATCACCATGGCGCAGGCCGTGGGCGCGGATGTGACCGGCATGGGCTACACCCAGATGATGCCGATCAGCTGGATCGACGACGGCAACCTCGCCTTCGGCGGCGGCAACTACGCGATCTACATCAACCCGACCACCGGCAAGCGCTTTGTGGACGAGACCTCCGAGCGCGACGTGCTCTCTCTGGCGGAGTTCCGCAACGGCATTGAGCACAACGGCACCAAGGGCGTGTTCATCGAGCTGGCCAACGCTTCCTCCAAGATTCCGGGCCCGTACCTCTACGGCAATGAGGATGTGGAGTGGCGTCAGTACGTGCGCACCGTCGATCAGCTCGCGGATCTGTTCGCCTCCCTCGGCCTTGAGACCGACGCGGACACCGTGCGCGCGACCATCGAGAATTACGACAAGGCCGTTATGGCCGGCGAGCAGCCGGAAGGCGTGAAGAAGACCAACCCGAACGCCCTGATCGGCTACGCCGAGAAGGACGAGAGCGGCAACTACCTGCCCGAGACCTATAAGCTCGACGGCGTGGAGCTGCGCGTCCGCTTCATGGCGCCGTCCACCCACCACACCATGGGCGGCATCAAGGTCGATACCGAGCGCCACGCGCTGGACGCTGAGGACAACGTGATCCCGGGTCTGTACGCGGCTGGCGAGGTTACCGGCGGCATCCACGGCGGCAACCGTCTCGGCGGCAACGCGATTGTCGAAATCTTCGTTTCCGGCCGCACCGCGGCTGAGGCGATTCAGGCCGACAACCAGTAATTTCCCTCGTTCCGAGGAAGCGGCTTTGCAAGAGCTGAGCCGCTTCTGATGGAACGACATATGAAAACCTCCTGCTTCGGTTCGCTTTGAGCCGGGGCAGGAGGTTTTGTATTTTGGGATTCGGTTTTGCCGGGAAAGGCGCAAAGGGACGGCGGCGATCAGGTTTCGGGGCGCATCATCTCCGTGGTGTAATACTGGCCGTCGCGCCAGAAATAGACGGTTTGAATGTCCCCCGGCGCGAACGAGGCGCGGGAGAGGCGCAGGGTTCTGTCGCCCAGAATGGTCTGCCCGCCGATGCCGACGATGATATCGCCCTCCTGCAGGCCCGCGTCCTGCGCGGGGGAGCCGTCCTCCACGCTGCGCAGATACGCGCCCTGCGGCAGGTTGTAATAATCCTGATAGATCGGCAGAACGTAGCGCGCGACGATGCCCATTTCCCACGTGCGGGCGTTTTCGGTCTCGCTGTCTGAAATGGAGATGGGCAGGGTATTCATCAAAACGTCGCTCGCGCCCTTGCCGACGGGGATGAACACCATCTGGTCGTCGTCCACATAGACGTTGCGCCCGGCGGCGCGATACCAGCAGACGGCGACCTGCGCGCCGGAAAAGTAGTTTTTATAGCTGACCTGAAAGTGATGCGGATAGACGTAGACCTCGCCGATTTCCGGCTCTTCGTAATCCTCGGGATCGTTGTAGAGCGGCGCTTTGCCGTTCGTCGCGAAATCGGAATAGGAATTGCCCTTGGCGATAGCGATGTCGTCGATGGCGTATTCCTTTTCGATTTCCTCGGCGAAGGTGTCGGCCATGTCGGCGGGCGTGCCGTCGCTCGTGTTCGGGATGATCTTCAGGCCGAAGGCGGTCAGCTTGCCGGTCGTGTTGTTGCGGACGCTGACCTGCACGCTGCCGTAGAAGCTGTAGGACGTGATTTCCGCGCGCTGGATCATCAGCGGCTGCGCCTTGTTTGACAGGTAGGTGACCTCCTGCGCGCTGCCCTCGCGGGCGAGCATGCGATCGTCAAAGAGCAGCGCCTGCGTATACGGATCGGCGACGCCGGTTTCCTCCAAACCGCAGTCGGCCTGGAACATCTCGATGACGTCGGCGGTGGATTCGGTATACAGCGGGTTCTCGTTCGGCTTGGTGTAATAGCCCAGCGCGTAGAGCCGCTTGCGCAGCGCCAGCACGTCGGCATCGCGGTCGCCGACGTCCAGCGTGTGATACTGCGCCAGCTCCTCCTCCGTATAGGTGAAGGGAATCTCGTTTTTGATATCCGCGATGGGGTCGCGCCCGATGACCGGGAACAGCGCGCGCACCTCGCCCTCCGTGATCGGGATCAGCTCGACGGGCTTCACCTGACGCACCAGCTCGGAGAGCATATAGCCCTCGCGGTGATCCTCGCCCTTTTCGACGTGCAGCCACAGTTCGCCGTCCTTTTCGACCTCGCCGACGACGGTCAGGGCGGTGTTGGCGGCGATCTCCCCAAGGCGGGAACCGGCGGGCTTTTTGCGCAGGTTGGCACGCTTGATCGTGCGGACGAGGCGCGGCTCGTCATAGGCGATTTCATCCTTTACGCCGCTCGGCTCCGCGGTCGGCGCGGGCGTTTCGCTGCCCGGTTCGGGCGTGGCCGTCGGCACGGGGGAAGGCGTGGGGGTCGGGGTGGCGGTCGGT
>OHZB01000321.1_pt1 | contig 14562 bp, 11 predicted proteins | sample 1580351 | NCBI WGS metagenome assembly OHZB01 (sample SAMEA3882512, study PRJEB24775) | human gut metagenome | biome: human-associated habitat; feature: intestine environment; material: feces | place: Netherlands | collected 2009/2010 | reverse complement strand
CATGGCAGCCGTGCAGGTGCTTGTAGCGCGGGTCCTCGGCGTTGATGGCAACAGCGGTATCACCCAGCATCGTCTCGGGGCGGGTCGTGGCCAGCTCCAGCATTTCGCCGGTCTCCTTGACGGGGTAGAGCAGATGCCAGAAGCTGCCCTCTTTGGCCTCATACTCGACCTCGGCGTCGGAAATCGAGGTGTTGCAGTGGGGGCACCAGTTGACCATGCGGTTGCCGCGGTAGATCAGCCCCTTTTCGTAGAGGCTGTTGAAGACCTCGGTGACAGCCTTGCTGCATCCCTCGTCCATGGTGAAGCGCTCGCGGCTCCAGTCGCAGCTATTGCCCATGCGGCGGGTCTGGCGGACGATTCGTCCTTCCATGCCCACGCGCGGCGCAGGAATTCCTCGCGGCCGACGTCGTGCTTGTCGAGCCCTTCCTTGCGCATGGCCTCGACGATCTTCACCTCCGTGGCGATGGAGGCGTGATCCGTGCCCGGCAGCCAGAGCGTCGGGTCGCCCTTCATGCGGTGATAGCGCGTCAGGCTGTCCTGAAGCACGCCGTCCATCGCGTGACCCATGTGAAGCTGGCCGGTGATGTTCGGCGGCGGCATCACGATGGTAAAGGGCTGCTTGCCCTCCACGCGGTGCGCCACAAACGCGCCGGTCTCCTCCCACTCCTTGTAGAGCTCTCCTTCGATGGCCTGCGGGTTATACACCTTGTCCATCTGAGCGGCTTTGTTTTCCATAGTCGTTTCCTTTCTCTCTATGCTCCATTAAACGGTAAACACCATCAACGCGCCGACGACGGCCAGCGCCACGCCGAGCAGCTTCATCTGCGGCACATTCTTCTCCCTGTGGCAGAGCTTGTCGCTGAAAAACGTCAGCAGCGCGCCGACCGCCAGGGCGCAGATTCCCGGAATCATACCCGCCTGAAAATTCATACGCATGTCTCCCTTGTGACGGAAGGAGTAAAAAAACGCAGACCGCCTCGCCCCAAAGGACGCAGCGCTCTGCGTGGTACCACCTTCATTTACACCCAAAAGGATGCCTCTTTGCGCTGTATCGGGCGCACCCTGTCCCTCCAAAGCGACCTTCCGCGCGCGCTCTCTCCGAATCGCCTTGCAGCCCATGGGCGATTCTCTCTGACGGCGGCACGCGCGTACTCCTCTTTTTCAACGGGAAGCTCATATACATGGATTATTATAGGCGGTTTTCGCCGGGTTGTCAACGGATTTCTTTTTTCATCCGTTCCACCTTTCCAGCAGCGCCCGCCCCAGCTCGCTGTCAACGTCCACCTTGCGGGCAAAGCAGCAATCCGAGGCGCTCATTTTTTCCAAATCGCCCATGTTCAGCACGGCGGGCAGGCCGCGCTCCGGCTCGTTCCAGATGGAAAAATGCAGCTCCCGGTTGACGATCCGCGGCTCAAACGCCGTGCCGGAAAACACATTCTGAAAATAGAATTCCTCCGGGATATACGTCGTGCGGAGCCTGCGCAGCAGCTTCTTCCCCGCGCGGCCGGAGACGGCGTACTGCGCCGCGTCGCGCGGCAGGCTCAGCCAGACCATACCCTTATACGGCAGCGTCAGCCTGCGCCGGATGTGCAGCTTATCCTGCCAGCGGTCGATGCGGCCGACCCAGTTCTGCGTCCTCTCCGACGGATCGCGGTAGTTGAGCCAATGCATGAAGTGATAATGCTCGTAGCGGTGCGCCAGCTCCGGGTTTTCCGCCGTGCTCAGCCGCTGCATGAACAGGCGCGTCTCGCCCGCAAACCGCCGCTCCATCTCGTCCGCGCAGAGCAGCGGCACATCCTGCGCGCTCATCAGGTGCAGATAATCCACGCGCTCATCCTCAAGCGCCATGCGGCACAGGTCGAGCAGCGCGTAGAGGTGGCAGACGCTGCCCCAGTTGACCTTATATTTACGAATCGCGCGCACATTGGGCAGCGCGTTCAGCTCGTCCACCTGCCGCGCCGTAATCGCCCCCTGCGCGTCCGCGTGGATCACGCAGAGCCCCCTTCGGCTCAGCGCCAGCGTCAGCGTTTTGAGCGCCTCATAATCCTTATAAGCCGTGATGACAAACGCCTGCATGGTTTCATCCTTTCCGGGGGGCCGTTGAGGGCTTTGCCCTCAAACACCCAACAGGAACCTGAGGTTCCTGTACCTCCCGCCTTTTTCAATCATAACAGTAAATGAGCAAATCCGAAATTATGCACAAATTCCGGCAACGGGCGCGCGATGCGCGCCCCTACGGGTACGGCGGCATAATGAGCGGTTGCTTTTTTCCGCAACGTTGTAGGGGCGCGCATTGCGCGCCCGCGTTTTGTCCGGAACTTGCTTTTTTGCTCAATTATTGTCATACCGTTTTTCAAACGCAAAAGAGCCGCTGAAATCAGCGGCTCGCGATTTCTATTCTATTTTACAGGATATACTGCCTCATGTCCAGCTTTTTACCGTCCCCTCCGAGGTGTTCGGCCACATAATCGCCGTTGATCGTCACATCCACGTCCGGCATATCGCCGCCCGCGTTGAAGGAGATATCCTCCAGCATCTTTTCAAACAACGTATGCAGGCGGCGCGCGCCGATATCCTCGCGGGTTTCGTTTTCCTGCTGCGCGGCCTGCGCCAGCGCGTCCAGCGCGGATTCCTCAAAGTGCAGATGCACGTGATCGACGGCCAGCAGCGCCTCGTATTGGCGGGTCAGCGCGTTATCCGTCTGGCTCAGAATCGCCTTGAAATCCTCGCGGGTCAGCGGCTTCAAATTCACGCGCACCGGGAAACGCCCCTGCAATTCGGGAATGAGATCCGTCACCTTCGCCACATGGAACGCGCCCGCCGCGATAAAGAGCATGTAATCCGTCTTGACCACGCCGTATTTGGTGTTCACCGTGCTGCCCTCGACGATCGGCAGGATGTCGCGCTGAACGCCCTCGCGGCTCACATCCGGGCCGTTGGCGGAGCGCCCGGCCACCTTGTCGATCTCGTCGATGAAGATGATGCCGTCCTGCTCGGCGCGGCGCAGGGCTTCCTCCGTCACCGCGTCCATGTCGATCAGCTTATCCTCTTCCTCGGCGACCAGCAGACGGCGCGCGTCGGCGACCTTCATGCGGCGCATCTTGGTCTTTTTGGGCATCATGTCGCCCATCATCGAGCCGATGTTCACGCTCGCGCCGTTGATCTCCACGTCCTTCGGCGCGTCCTCCACCTCGACCTCGATCTCCACGTCCTCCAGCTCGCCGCGCTGAAGCTGGGCGCGCAGCTCGTCCGCCTTCTGGGCAATGCGCTGCTTCTCCTCGGCGGGCAGCTCCGGCTGCTTGGGTTTGTTGCCCAGCAGCACGTCAATCGGGTTGACCGGCTTGCGGTTCGGGTGCAGAATCAGGTCGATGATGCGCTCCTCGGCGAGCACGGTCGCGCGCGCCTTGACCTTCTGGCTGGCCTTCTCCTTGCAGATCCGCACGCTGGCCTCGACCAGATCGCGGATGATGCTCTCCACGTCGCGGCCGACATAGCCGACCTCGGTGAATTTCGTCGCCTCGACCTTGACAAACGGCGCGTCCACCAGCTTGGCCAGACGGCGGGCGATTTCGGTCTTGCCCACGCCCGTCGGGCCGACCATCAGGATGTTTTTGGGCACGATTTCATCCCGGATTTCCTCCGGAAGCTGCGCGCGGCGATAGCGGTTGCGCAGGGCGACGGCGACGGCGCGCTTGGCCTCGTCCTGACCGATGATATAGCGATCCAGCTCGCGAACAACCTGTTTCGGCGTCAATTCCATATCAGGCATCCTCCACAATCACGTTATGGTTGGTGAACACGCAGATATCCGCCGCGATATGCAGCGCCTTTTCGGCGATTTCGTGTGCGGAAAGATCGGTGTTCTCCTTGAGGGCGCGCGCGGCGGCCATCGCATAGTTGCCGCCGGAGCCGACGGCCGCAATGCCGTCATCCGGCTCGATGACCTCGCCCGTGCCGGAGACGATCATCAGCGTTTCGCCGCTGGCGACGATCAGCATGGCCTCCAGCTTGCGCATGGCCTTGTCATTGCGCCATTCCTGCGCCAGCTCGACGGCGGCGCGCTCCAGATTGCCGGAATACTGCTCCAGCTTCGCCTCAAAGCGGTCGCAGAGTGCGAAGGCGTCCGAAACCGTTCCGGCAAAGCCGGTGACGACCTTGCCGCCGTAGATGCGGCGAACCTTGTGCGCGGTCGCCTTGAAGATGGTGCTTTCGCCCATCGTCACCTGACCGTCGCCCGCGACGGCGATTTTGCCGTCCTTCCTGACGGCGCAGATGGTGGTGCCCTTGAGTGTCATCTATGTTTACCTCCGATACGTTGCACTGGGTTATGCCGGGACGCTGTCCCGGCAACTCCTTCCGTCTGCCTTCGGCAGCCAACCTTCGGCGTTTTCATCGTCTGAATCCGCCACAGGCGGCGACGATTTCAAACGTCCCTCTGGGAGGGAGGCGCTTCGTATATGCTTCCATTCCGCTCAAAAACTTCTTTTGAGCCGCATCCCTGCCTCAGCGGTTTCCTCTTTGAGGAAAACGACTGAAGGAGTTCGTTTTCTTATTATAACACGCCGTCCCGATTTTGAACAGGGCGGCGTGCGGGGAGTCAGTTTTGAAGCGTCCGGTCGAAATCGCAGGCCAGCGGATTGCTGCGGATGGCCTCGATGGTATCCAGCGCGCGCGCCGCGACGTGGGCATAACGCTCCTGCTTGTTGCGGATGCGCTTTTCGCAGGAATCAATCAGGCCGAAATTGGCGTTCATCGGCTGGAAATCGGCCGTCGCGCCGGAAACATGGTGCGCCAGCGCGCCGATAGCCGTGCGCGTCGTGAAATCAACCGGCGGCAGGCCGAGCATGCGCCGCGCCAGCGAAATGCCCGCGACGAGGCCGCTGGAGGCGCTCTCCACATAGCCCTCCACGCCGGTCATCTGCCCGGCGAAATACAGGCCGGGGCGGCCGATCATGCCGTATTGCGCATCGAGGAAGCCCGGCGAATGGAGGAACGTGTTGCGGTGCATCACGCCGTAGCGCAGGAACTCCGCGTTTTCAAGGCCGGGGATCATGGAGAAGACGCGCTTCTGCTCGCCCCACTTGAGCCGCGTCTGGAAGCCGACGAGGTTATACATCGTCCCCGCGCTGTTCTCCGCGCGGAGCTGCACGGCGGCGTAGGGCTCGCGCCCGGTTCGGGGATCGACGAGGCCGACGGGCTTCATCGGCCCGAACGCCATCACCATTTCCCCGCGCGCGGCCATCACCTCGATGGGCATGCAGCCCTCGAAGACCTGCGTGCCGTCAAACCCGTGCACATCGGCCTTTTCGGCGGTCAGCAGCGCCTGATAAAACGCCTCGTATTCCTCGCGGTTCATCGGGCAGTTGAGGTAATCGTCGCCGCGGCCGTAGCGCCCCTGCCGGAACACCTTCGTCATATCCAGCGATTCGCCGGAGACGATCGGCGCGGCCGCGTCGTAAAAATTCAGCGTTTGCAGCCCCGGAAGCGCCGCGATTTTCTCCGCCAGCTTATCGCTGGTCAGCGGCCCCGTGGCGATGACGGCGTTGGTCTGCGGCAGCTCATCCGCCTCGCGGAGGACGACCTCAATCAGCGGATGGCTGCGCACGGCCTGCGTCACATAATCCGAAAACTTTTCGCGATCCACCGCCAGCGCGCCGCCCGCGGGCACGCGCGTCGCGTCCGCCGCCTTGAGGATGAGGCTGCCAAGCTGGCGCATCTCCTCCTTGAGCAGGCCGACGGCGTTGGTCAGCTGGTCGCTTCTGAGCGAATTGGAGCAAACCAATTCGGCAAAGCCCGCACTGTGGTGCGCAGGCGTAAAGGCGTGGGGCTTCATTTCGTGCAGGGCCACGGGCACGCCGCGCTGGGCAAGCTGCCACGCCGCCTCGCACCCCGCCAGACCCGCGCCGATCACAATCGCTCTTTCCATCATTCGTTCTCTTCCTGCGGCGCGGGAATGCGCTCGCGGCAGGTTTCGTTCGCACAGACGTAGAAATCGCCCTTTTTCGTGCGGGAAAGCGTCATGTAGCTTCCGCACTTCGGGCACTTCTCCCGAACCGGCATCTCCCATGAGACGAAATCACATTCCGGGTAGCGCTCGCAGCCGTAGAACTTGCGCCCCTTGCGCGAGGTCTTCTGCAAGAGCTTGCCGCCGCACTTCGGGCAGGGCGCGTCGATTTCAATCTGAATCGCCTTCGTGTTGCGGCAGTCCGGGAAGTTCGGGCAGGCCAAAAACCGGCCGTAGCGCCCCAGCTTGTAGACCATCATCGCGCCGCACTTGTCACAGGGCACGTCGGAAACCTCGTCCTTGATTTCGACCTTTTCGATCTTGGCCTCCGCGTTTTCCAGCGTCTTTTCAAACGGGCCGTAGAAATCGGAAAGCACCTTGTGCCAATCCAGCTTGCCCTCTTCCACCTCGTCGAGCTGCTCCTCCATGCCGGCGGTGAAGGCGATATCCACGATATCCGCGAAATACTCCTCCATCATGTTGGTAATCATAATGCCCAGCTCGGTCGGGAAGAGCTGCTTCTTTTCGCGCATGACGTACCCGCGCGCCAAAATGGTGGAGATCGTCGGCGCGTAGGTGGACGGGCGGCCGATACCCTTTTCCTCCAGCGCGCGCACCAGCGAAGCCTCCGTGTAGCGCGGCGGCGCCTGCGTGAAGTGCTGCGTGGCCTCGTCGCCCAGCAGCTCCGCCTTGTCGCCCTCGTTCACGTCCGCCATCGCGCCGGCCTGCGCCTCATCCTGCGCGGGTGCGTCGTCCGTGCCTTCTTCATACACCGCCGTGAAGCCCGCAAATTTCAGCCGTTCGGCGCTCGAACGCAGAACCGCGCCGCTCTCGGAGGCGATTTCAATCTGCTGGGTTTCATACAGCGCGTCCGCCATCTGGCAGGCGACAAAGCGCAGATACACCAGCTTGTACAGGTTAAACTGATCCTTGGTCAGCGAGGCCTTGATCTCCTCCGGCCGCAGGTCGATGTTCGCCGGGCGGATGGCCTCGTGCGCGTCCTGCGCGCTCTTGCGCCCCTTGTAGACGTTCGGCTTCTCCGGCACATATTCCGCGCCGTAACGCGCCGCAATCGCCTCGCGCGCGGCGGCCACCGCCTCGTCGCTCAGGCGGACGCTGTCGGTACGGATGTAGGAAATCAGGCCCAGCGTGCCGCGCCCCTCGATGTCCACGCCCTCGTAGAGCTGCTGAGCGATCTGCATCGTCTTGGCTGTGGTGAAGCCGAGCTTTCGGCTGGCCTCCTGCTGCAAATTGGAGGTCGTGAACGGCGGGGCGGGATGCTTGCGCTTTTCGCCGCGCTTCACGCTGCGGATGACAAAGCCGCCCTGTTCCACGCGCGCCTTCGCCGCGTCCGCCTGCGCCTGATCGGAAAGGCTCACGCGCTCGCCGTCCAGCGCGATCAGCCGCGCATGGAGCTGTTTGCCGCCCGCGCGCAGCTCCGCGTCCACAAACCAGTATTCCTCCGGCTCAAACTGCTCGATCTCGTGCTCGCGGTCAACCACCATGCGCGTGGCGACGGACTGCACGCGCCCCGCGGACAGCCCCTTCTTGATCTTCACCCAGAGCAGCGGGCTGATCTTGTAGCCCACCAGCCTGTCGAGCAGACGGCGCGCCTGCTGGGCGTTGACGAGCTGCATATTCACCGCGCGCGGCTGCTTGATCGCGCTCTTGACCGTCTTTTCCGTGATCTCGTTGAATTCCACGCGGCATTCGCTCTCCGGGTCGATGCCCAGAATGGTCGCCAAATGCCACGAAATCGCCTCGCCCTCGCGGTCAGGGTCCGTCGCGAGGATGATGGATTTCGCGCCCTTCGCCTCTTTGCGGATGCGCTCGAGCACCTCGCCCCGTCCACGAATGGTGATGTACTTCGGTTCAAAATCGTGCTCGACGTCCACGCCAAGCTGGGATTTGGGCAAATCCCGAACGTGCCCCTGCGAGGCCTCCACCTTGTAGTTTCGGCCTAAAAATTTCGAAATGGTGCGCGCCTTCGCGGGCGACTCCACGATAACCAGCTTGTATGCGGGCTTACGACTGTTCAAATCCAATTCCTCCAACGCGGCGGAAAAACCGCCGTATTCTCTTCACGCTTCAAAACACACGCGCCTGAGCCAAGCGCGGGAAAATCCCCGCTTTTCCCCCGCCGGCGGCGGGATAAACGCGGCTCAAGGCAACTGCCAAACGTCAAAAAGGATACCAGCCCTTTTTGAATCTGTCAAGGCCGCAATTTGAATTTCGCAGGAAGTTTCTTCATTAGTATGCGGTTTTATGCGCGTTTTCAGCCCGTCATCTGCGTCCCCGGCGCGTATCTCGTTCCGGCCAGCGGCGTGACCAGCCCATCCATTTCCATCTCGATGAGCAGCGCGCCCAGCTCGTCGCTCTCCAACCCGCTGACCGCGCAGAGCGCGTCAAAATCCGCCTCGCCCGCCAGAAGCGCGGCGCAGATCGCCCGCTGCGTTTCATCCAGCCCGCCGGGAATATGCGGTTTCTTTTCCGCCGGCGCTTCCATCGGCGCAACCGCCGCCTGCGCGGCCTTCGGCGCGTCCTTCGGTTCGATCACCAGCGCAGAGAGAATATCCGCCGCGCCCGTCACCAGCCGCGCGCCCTCACTGATGAGCATGTTGGGCAGCTGCGCGCCGGGGCTGTCCACATTGCCGGGCAGGGCGAACACCTCGCGCCCGTTTTCCAGCGTCCGCGTCGCGGTATTCAGCGCGCCGCTGCGCCGCGGCCCCTCCGTAACCAGCGTACCCAGACACATGCCCGCGATGATGCGGTTGCGCTGCAAAAAGCTGTATTTCGTCGGCGCGGTTCCCGGCGGATATTCGCTGACGACGCTCCCGCCGCTTTCCAAAATCCGCTGCATCAGCGGATCGTTCTCCTGCGGATAGGGCTTATCCAGCGCGCTGCCCAGCACGGCGACGGTTCGCCCGCCGCCATCCAGCGCACCCGTATGCGCCGCCGCGTCGATGCCCAGCGCCAGACCGGAAACGACGCAGACGCCGGTTTGCGCCAGCTCGGCGGCGATTTCCCGCGTGTGCGTCAGGCCGTAGGCGCTCGCCCGCCGCGTGCCGACCACGGCGACGGGGAAGCGATCCGTCAAATCCGTCTCGCCGTAGACATAGAGCAGGTGCGGCGGGTGGGCGATCTGCCGAAGCAGCGGCGGATACTGCGCGTCCTCGCGCAGGACGAGCGCCATCTTCTTTTTCGCCAGGCCGCCAAGCAGGCGCGCTTCATCCGCAAGCGCGCGCCGGAGCAGCGCCAGCCCCTTTTCCTGAAGCTGCGCCGCGTACAGCCCCGGCTCGGCCAAAATCGCCAGCGCGCTCCCCGCCGCGCGCAGCGCCGCCTCCCGGCGGCCATAGCTCACGCCCGCACCGACCAGAATCGCCATCGCTTCGGATTCAAGCATTTCGTTTTCCCCTTATTTCCAGTAATTTCCTTCCAGATTGCGATACCGCAGCGCTTCCAGAATATGCGCCTTGCCGATGTTCTCCTCCCCCGCGAGGTCGGCGATTGTCCGCGCGACCTTGCGCACCCGGCTGACCGCGCGCATGGAGAGGTTGTATTTGTCGCAGGCCTTGCCGATCAGCTCGCGGCAGGCGTCGTCCAGCGGGCAGAACTGTTCGAGCTGGCGCGCGGAAAGCTCCGCGTTGCTGCTGACGCCCTCGCCCGCGTATCGCGCCTGCTGCCGCCTGCGCGCGGCCTGCACACGCGCGTGAATCGCCTCGGAGGGCTCTTCCGGCGCGCTCTCGGTGATCTGGCGCACAGGGACGGCCGTGACCTCGAGCTGCATGTCGATTCTGTCCAGCAGCGGCCCGGAGATGCGCCCCAGATAGCGCGCGATTTCCTTCTGGGTGCAGCGGCAGGGCTGCGTCGAGCTGCCGTAATTGCCGCAGGGGCACGGGTTCATCGCCGCGACGAACATCGCCCGCGCGGGGTATTTCGCCTGCGCGCTGACGCGGACGACGCTGACAAAGCCATCCTCCAGCGGCTGGCGCAGGGCTTCCAGCGCGCCCCGGTCGTACTCCGGCAGCTCGTCGAGGAACAGCACGCCGTTGTGCGCGAGGCTGATTTCGCCGGGGCGCGCCTTGGTGCCGCCGCCGACCAGCGCCACCGCGCTGACCGTGTGATGCGGCGCGCGGAACGGCCGCTCGGCCATCAGCCCCGCGTCGGCCGCCAGCGTGCCCGCCGCGCTGTGGATGCGCGTCACTTCCAGCGCTTCCTCCAGCGTCATATCCGGCAGAATCCCCGGCAGGCAGCGCGCCATCATCGTCTTGCCGCTGCCCGGCGGGCCGATCATCAGCACGTTGTGGCCGCCCGCCGCCGCGATTTCCAGCGCGCGCTTCGCGCCCTTCTGGCCGCGCACATCCGCGAAATCGCACAGGATTTTCTTTTCGCCCAGCAGCTCGGCATAGGGTCTGGCGCGCAGCGGCTCGATCCTCCGCCTGCCGCGCAGGTGGTCGATCGCCTCGCTCAGGTGCGCGACCGGCAGAACGTCCAGCCCCTCGATGCAGGCGGCCTCCGCCGCGTTGGACGCGGGCAGCATGATCGCGCGCAGGCCGCTTTCCTTCGCCGCAATGGCCATCGACAGCGCTCCGCGCACGCCCATCACCCCGCCGGAGAGCGACAGCTCGCCGACCGCCGCCATGCCCGCCATCGTCTCCGCGTCCAGCCGCCCCATCGACGCGAGAATCGCCAGCGCGATGGGCAGGTCGTAGGCCGGCCCCTCCTTGCGCACATCCGCCGGAGCGAGGTTGAGCGTCAGCCGCGCGACGGGGAAGGGCGTATGGCAGGCGGACATCGCCGCGCGCACCCGTTCCCGGCTCTCCTTCACCGCCGCATCCGGCAGACCGACAATTTCAAACATCGGCATGCCGTCCACACAATATGCCTCCACCGTCACCGGGTAGCCCTGTATGCCCGTCAGCCCCATACTCTGAACACTTGCAAGCACGGCAAACACTTCCATTTCGTTCTTCTTTGTTTACAGAAAGTATATCATACGCATCCTGCGCAGGCAAGCGGAAAGGGGAAGCCGCCGCCGAAAATCATCTTTTTCGGCCGTCGTGCGCGCTCAAACCGCGCCCGCATCCGTCCCCTTTTTATTTTCGCCCGCCCGATCGGTTGCAAATCTGTCAACTGAGGCGTATAATGAGAATGGCGTTCATTTTATTTCAAAGTCAATCACAAAGGAATTTTGCTGTCATGCGTTTTCAAACTGTTCATACCCCCACGTCGCTCACCGAAGGCCCGATCTCGCAGGCGCTGATCTCCTTCGCGCTCCCGCTGCTTCTGGGCAACCTGTTCCAGCAGCTCTATAACACGGCGGATTCCCTGATCGTCGGCAATTTTCTGGGCAGCGAGGCGCTGGCTGCCGTCAGCTCCTCCGGTAACCTGATCTTCCTGATGGTTGGTCTGGTCAACGGCGTCTCGATGGGCGCGGGCGTCGTCATCGCGCGCTATTTCGGCGCGAAGGATTACGACCGCATACAAAAGACCATCCACACGCTGCTGGCCTTCGGCCTCGTCGCGGGCGCGCTGCTGACGGTTGTCGGCGTCGCGCTCTCCCCGGTGATGCTGCGGCTGATGGATACGCCGGAAACGGTTCTGCCCGATTCCATCAGCTATTTCCGCACGTATTTCACCGGATCGCTGGCTTTCGTGCTCTATAACATCTGCATGGGCATTTTGCAGGCCGTCGGCGACAGCCGCCACCCGCTGCAATACCTGATGATTTCTTCCCTCGTCAACGTCGTGCTCGACCTGCTCTTTGTCGGTGTGTTCCACATGGGCGTGTGGTCCGCCGCCGCGGCGACGGCCATTTCCCAGTTGGTGAGCATGGCGCTTTGCCTGCTCCGCCTGATGCGAAGCGAACGCGCGTACCGCGTCAGCCTGCGGAAAATCCGCTTTGACAGGCGCGCACTCCTCGAAATTCTGCAAAACGGCCTGCCCGCCGGTCTGCAAAACAGCATCATCTCCATCGGCAACGTCGTCGTGCAGAGCAACATCAACCAGTTTGGCGCGGCGGCCATGGCGGGCTGCGGCGCGCACAGCCGCATCGAGGGCTTCGGCTTCCTGCCCGTCACCTGCTTCACGATGGCGCTGACCACCTTCGTCAGCCAAAACCTCGGCGCAAAGGCGTATGACCGCGTGAAGAAGGGGATTCGCGTGGGCATTTTCTGCTCGGTGACGATTGCGGAAACCGTCGCGCTGCTGATCTTCATCTTCTCCCCGAAGCTGATCGGCCTGTTCACCGGCGATGCGGAATCCATCGCCTTCGGCGTGATGCATGAGCGCACGACGACGCCGTTCTTCTTCCTGCTGGCCTATTCGCACTGCATGGCCGCCATCTTCCGCGGCGCGGGCAAATCCACCGTGCCGATGCTGGTTATGATGCTCTGCTGGTGCATCATCCGGGTCATCTACGTCACCGTCGCCGTGAAGTTCTTCCCCGTGCTGCAGACGGTCTCCTGGGCGTATCCGATCACATGGGGGCTGAGCACGCTGGTGTTCACGCTCTATTACTTCAAGGCCGACTGGATGCATGCGTTCGAGCGGCGCGAAAAACACGCCTGATCGTCCTTTCGGCGCTCTCCCCCCGTCGGCGGCTTCGCCGGCGGATTTTTTGTTTCTCCCGTTCGGGGTGCGCCCGTTCTGCCGAATATTGTATTTTCACACCCGTTTTTTTTGCACCTTTTCGCTTTTCAAGTCGAATCCTTTATGATATACTATATGATTGTTTGAAAGTAGCTCGGGAGCGTGTTTCGCGCCCCTTTACATCGCCCCAAGGAGGATCAACCCATGCCTGATACGCCGATGCCCGGCTCGCTCGCGGCCGAAACCGCCCGCCGCCGGACGTTCGCCATTATCTCCCACCCCGACGCCGGTAAAACGACGCTGACCGAAAAGCTGCTGCTTTATTCGGGCGCGATTCGCACCGCCGGTTCCGTCAAAGCCCGCAAGAGCGACAAACACGCCACCAGCGACTGGATGGATATCGAGAAACAGCGCGGCATTTCCGTGACCTCCTCGGCCATGCAGTTCGAGTTTGACGGCTACCACATCAACATCCTCGATACCCCCGGCCACCAGGATTTTTCGGAGGACACCTACCGCGTGCTCGTCGCGGCGGACAGCGCCGTAATGCTCATCGACGCGGCCAAGGGCGTCGAGGCGCAGACCATCAAGCTGTTCAAGGTCTGTCGCCTGCGAAACATCCCGATTTTCACCTTCGTCAACAAGATGGACCGCGCGGGCAAAGACCCGTTTGCCCTGATGGAGGAGATGGAGCAGGTGCTCGGCATTCGCGCCTGCCCGATCAACTGGCCCATCGGCACGGATGGCGATTTCAAGGGCGTTTACCACCGCGATACCCAGATGGTGGAGCTTTACGAATCCGGCGACCACGGCAAGACGCGCGTGGAGAAGCAGGATGTGCCGCTAAACGATCCGCAGCTTCCGGAGCTGCTCGGCGAGCGCCTCTACAAGCGCCTGACGGATGAAATCGAGCTGCTGGATATCGCAGGCGATTCCTTCGATCTGGATCTTGTGCGCAAGGGCGAGCTGACGCCGATGTTCTTCGGCTCTGCCATCACCAACTTCGGCGTTGAGCCGTTCCTGAAAAAGTTCCTGCAGATGACGCCGCCGCCGACCGCACGCACCGCCGACATCGGCGTTATCTCCCCGTTCGACCCGCATTTTTCGGCGTTTGTGTTCAAGATTCAGGCGAACATGAACAAGGCGCACCGCGACCGCATCGCGTTCATGCGCATCTGCTCGGGCAAGTTTGAGCGCAATGAGGAATATTTCCATGTGCAGGGCAATAAGCCCATCAAGCTCGCGCAGCCGCAGCAGATGATGGCCGAGGAGCGCCAGATCATCGACGAGGCTTACGCCGGAGACATCATCGGTGTGTTCGACCCCGGCATCTACTCCATCGGCGATACGATCTGCTCCAAGGACAAAAAGGTCCGCTTCGAGGGCATCCCGACGTTCGCGCCCGAGCACTTCGCCGCCTTTGAGCGCAAGGACACGATGAAGCGCAAGCAGTTCGAGACCGGTATCCGCCAGATCGCGCAGGAGGGCGCCATCCAGATCTTCAAAATCCCCGACAGCGGCTTTGAGGACGTGGTCGTCGGCGTGGTCGGCACGCTGCAATTCGATGTGCTCGAATACCGTTTGCAGAGCGAATACTCCACCGCCGTGCGCCGCCGCGCGCTGCCGTATGAAAACATCCGCTGGATCGTGGGCGACACCGACCCCGCAACGCTTACGCTCACGCGCGACACCAAGTGGGTGCAGGACTTCAAGGGCAACAACCTCCTGCTCTTCGGCGGCGAGTGGAACATCGCCTACACGCTCAAGCAGAACCCCGGCCTAGAGCTCGCGGAGTTCTCCAAAAACTGATAACCAATGCTCAAATCACCCGTTGGGAAGACTCCCAACGGGTGATTTTAGTCTGTTGCCCCGCCGGATGGCGGGGCGATGTGTATGTCAGAAAAGAGCTCAGTCAGCGTTGATGACGTTGATCTGGCACATGCGCATCGTGGCGATGGCGGCGTCGT
>OHZB01000292.1_pt1 | contig 15383 bp, 16 predicted proteins | sample 1580351 | NCBI WGS metagenome assembly OHZB01 (sample SAMEA3882512, study PRJEB24775) | human gut metagenome | biome: human-associated habitat; feature: intestine environment; material: feces | place: Netherlands | collected 2009/2010 | reverse complement strand
GTGATGTACGCGGGCTTCCTCGCGGGCGGTTCGCAGATCACGGCGGCCAGCGCGCTGGCGCTGTCACTGGGCATCGCCATTCAGAATTTCCCAGAGGGCGCGATCATCTCCATGCCCCTGCGGGCGGAGGGAGAGAGCAAGGGCAGGGCGTTTTGGGGCGGCGTGCTTTCGGGCGTGGTCGAGCCCATCGGCGCGGTGCTGACGATTCTCGCGGCGCAGCTTGTGATTCCGGCACTGCCGTATTTTTTGAGCTTTGCCGCGGGCGCGATGCTCTATGTCGTGGTGGAAGAGCTGATTCCTGAAATGTCGCAGGGGCGGCACTCCAACCTCGGAACGGTTTTCTTTGCGCTGGGTTTCAGCGTGATGATGGTGCTGGATGTGGCACTGGGGTAAGAATGGAGAAAATGGGATGATTTTTCAAACGATTCTGGAAGGAATTAGGCTTGATGCTCTGCCGGTTCTCGTCTGCGTCGTGGGCATGGCGGTCATTGCGGCGGCACTGGCGGGAATCATGGCGGTATTTATCCGCTGAGGGAGGCGCTTATGAAACACAAAATCGAAAAAAACACCGTGCAGGAGACACTGATCATTCCTCTGTTTGCCCGGAAGGTATGTTCGGAGCTGTACCCGAATCTCTATCGGGACGAAACTTCCATTCGCCTGATTGACGAAATCGACTACGACTTTTCGGAGGCGGAAAGGAAATCCCGCAGCCTGATGCAGCGTTTCGGTTCATTGGAGGTCGCCGTGCGGCAGAATGACCTCGCGTGGGAGGCGCGGGATTATCTGAAAAGCCATCCAACTGCGGCGGTGGTCAACCTCGGATGCGGTCTGGACAGCACCGGAAGAGCCTGCGATAACGGAAGCTGCAAAATCTACAATCTGGATTTTCCCGACGTCATCGCCGTGCGCAATGAGCTGCTGCCCGTCGGGGAGCGGGAGGAAAACATCCCCTGCAATTTGAACGATACGGCGTGGTTTTCCCAAATCGACGCCTCGGGCGGCGCGGTGTTCTTCGCTTCCGGCGTGTTTTATTACTTCCTGACGGAACAGGTCAAGGCGTTGGTGCAGAGCATGGCGGGCGCATTTCCCGGCGGCGTTCTGGTGTTTGACGCGGCGAACCGAACGGCGGTCAAGATGATTGCCAAAACATGGCTCAAGAGCGCGAAGATCAAGGACGTGGGCGCGTATTTCGCCGTTTCAAATGCGCCCAAAGAGATCGGCGCGTGGGACAGCCGCCTGCAGGTCACGAGCCGCGGCTATATGCTGGGCTACAACGATCTTCGCGACCCATCCGTCAGCGGCTTCTTCCGTTTTCTCGCAAAGGTCGGCGACCGTGGAATGAAGATGCAGATCGTGAAGATCGGATTCGGAGGAAAGCGATGAAGATTTTGGTATACGGCGCGGGCGTGCTGGGCTGCAATTTGGCGAGAAATCTATTCCGCGCCGGAAAGAACGTCACCCTGCTTGCGCGGGGGAAATGGGCGGAGGAAATCAGGAAAAACGGACTGCGGATTAAAGACAGGTTTTCGCTTTGCACGTCGGTCAGCAGCATCCCGGTCGTGACCAAGCTTGCGCCGGATGCGCAATACGATGTAATCTTTGTCGTTCTGCGCTATACGCAGCTCGATTCCGTTTTGGACACGCTGCGGGCGAACCGGACAAAAAACATCGTTTTTGTGGGAAATAATGTGCAGACAAGAGCGCTTGCCGCCGAACTGCCTGATAAAAACGTCCTGTTCGCATTTGCGCTTTCAGCAGGACATCGGGAAAATGACCGAGTCGTTTCCATCGACCTAAAGAAAATCACCATTGGACAGTTGGCGGGCGCGGCATCCAATAAACAGCTGATCGAGCGGATTTTCAGCGGCACCAAATACAGGGTCGTCTATGAGCCGAACATGGAGGATTACCTGCTCTGCCACGCGGCGTTCGTGATGCCGGCGGCTTTTGCCTGCTATAAGACGGACGGCGACCTGAAAAAGCTCAAGGGAGATACGGCGTATCTCGAGCGGCTCATCGACGCCAACATAGAGGGCTACCGCGCCATACGAAACGCGGGACATGCCATTTTGCCAAAGGCGGACACGGATTTTGAGAGTGAAAAATACCGCAGGACCTGCCTGCGCTTCTTTAAGCTGATGTGCGCGACCTCGCTGGGCAAGCTCTGCGCGTCCGACCACGCCATGAACGCAATAGACGAAATGCGTGCGCTGAATCGGGATATCAAGAAGTTTTTCGATCAGAACGGCGCGGCGTACCCCGTGTGGCAGGCGCTTGAAGCGGAAGCCGGGAGGTATTTGCGATGAAATACATCGGAATGCCTTTCGGCATGTGGACGCTGTTTGCGCCGTCGTTCCGAAAGCAGTTGACAGCGGTATTCGGCTATGACGCGGACACGGCAAGAGATATCACGAAAAAGGCGAAGCCGAGATACAAGGCGATCATCCAGGACCTGCCGGAGTTTGAAAAAGGCGACCGCTTCAAAATGAACCTCGTCAACTGCGCGATGATCGGCGCGTTTATTCTCTCCATGCCGAAGCGCCCGGATGTGGAGCGGTTGACGGTCTATTACGCCAACGCCATGATGACAAAGCCGATGAAATGGTTTTGCCGCAGGAGCGGAAAAAGTAAATTCACCGAAAAGGATATTGCGGGCATGAAGGCGGCCGCCGCGCTGAGAGCCGCCGACCGAAATCCCTATTCGTGGAATATGGACTTTTACGAATACCCCGACGGCAGCGGCTACGAGGGGCGGTTCACCCGATGCGGCATCTGCGTGCTGATGAAAAAGCTGGGGCTGTACGATTTAACGCCTGCGCTGTGCCGCCTTGACTACACGATGAGCGAGGCGGGCGGCGTGACCGACTTCGTGCGGCAGTATACGCTGGCTTCCGGCGGGGCGTACTGCGACTGCGGATACAAGAAAAAGAAACTTTAAGCGGAAGATAAAGTGATGAAAGAAAGCTATCTTACAAAAGCGTTCCAAAAAACGGTGCATGAAAGATTTCCGGAGCGGGAAGCCATGCTGAATTCCGCTTTCGAAAAGAGGCTGGGTGAACTGCGCTCGGAACACGCCGGAACGAGCAGGCAAAGGATGCGGCATCTCGAAAGTCAGATCATGCCGGGCATCGCGGCATACGAGACGTTGCAGACGGTCATGCCGAAGGAAGAAGCGCTGCGAACCGTCCACGGCTATGTGGAAGAACGGGCATATCGACTGAAAAAGATCTTCCTGCGGCTGATGCGCATCCCGGGACTATATAAAAAGGTGCCGGAGATTTTCGCCGCGCAGACACCGAAATTTTTCGGAATTTCGGCAGGCTTTGAGGCAAATGAAATCCGGACGACCGGCGGTGTGTGGCGCATCGACATGACGAGATGCCCCTATCACGACGAATGTGTGCGCTGCGGCTGTCCGGAGTTGTGTCATTGTTTCTGTGACAGTGACGATATCACATATGACGGGCTGCATCCGAAGCTCATCTGGCAGAGAACCATGACGCTGGGGCGCGGTGACGACTGTTGCGATTTTTGCATGAAGGTTGTGAAATAGATGATTTCTGCCTGTGCGCTTACGGCGTGGTTATACACACGTTGAAAAACTTATGATTTAGAAAGAAGGCATCCATATGATTCAAACAACGGTCAAGGTTTCCGGCATGGCGTGCTCCATGTGCGAGGCACACGTCAACGACACGATTCGCCGCGCATTTTCGGTGGAAAAGGTTTCGTCCTCTCATGCGAAAGGGGAGACGGTGATTCTCTCTAAAGAGCCGCTGGACGAAAACGCCCTGCGTGCCGCCATTGACGCAACGGGCTATACGGCGGGGGAAATCCATGCAGCGCCGTATGAAAAGAAAGGGCTGTTCTCGTTTCTGAAAAAGTAAATACGGAATTCAGAATTGCCGCTTCGGCGGCTTTTCAAAAATCATGTTGTTAGAGCAAACTAACGTATAAATCAATAAGGAGGCGTTGTTTTGAAAAAGCAATCCAATCTGTCCCGGCTGCTCGATTATGCCGGGACGTATCGAATTTTGACCTACCTTTCGTGGGTGCTGGCCGCCGCGGGTGCGCTGCTGGCGTTGGTGCCGTTTGGGTACATCTGGCGCATCCTAAAGGAGGTCATCGAGGTCGCGCCACAGTATGAAAACGCCGTCCATGTGACCCAATACGGCTGGATGGCGGTGGCGTTTGCCGTCGTCGCCGTGCTCACCTACATCGCGGGGCTGATGTGCTCGCACCTTGCGGCGTTCCGCATCGCCACCAACCTGCGGCTTGCCATGGTGAAGCACATCGCCACCCTGCCGCTGGGCGCGATTGAGCAGTTCGGCAGCGGCAAACTGCGGCGCACCATCTCCGAAACCGCCGGATCGGCGGAAACCTATCTTGCCCACCAACTGCCGGATCAGGCGAAAGCCATGGCGACCATCGCGGGGCTTCTGACGCTGCTGCTGGCGTTTGACTGGCGGCTGGGGCTTTTGAGCCTTGTGCCCGTGGCGCTTGCCTTTGCAGTGATGACGAGCATGACCGGCAAGAAGATGCAGGAGCAAATGACCCAATACCAAAACGCGCTGGCGGATATGTCGGGCGAAGCGGTGGAGTATGTGCGGGGTATTCCCGTGGTCAAGACCTTCGGGCAGACGGTGTTTTCCTTCAAAAAGTTCAAGGGGACAATCGACAACTATGAACGCTGGGTCATCGCCTACACCAAGCAGCTGCGCTGGCCCATGACCTTCTATACGCTGGCGGTCAACGGCGTGTTTGTGTTCCTGATTGCGGGCGCTTTCCTGTTCGCCAGCGGCGGCACGGACGGCGGCGCACTGCTGAACCTGCTCTTTTACATCATCATCACGCCGGTCATCTCCCTGACGCTGACCAAGCTGATGTTTATGAGCGAAAACGGCATGATCGTGCAGGACGCCATCACCCGCATTGACCGTGTACTGGAAAGCCCGTCGCTCTCCAGCTCGAACGCGCCGAAGCATCCCAAGGACAGCTCGGTTGCGCTGGAGCATGTTACGTTCAGCTATGACGGCGTGAAAAACGCGCTGGAGGATATCTCCCTCTCCATCGGCGCAGGACAGACGGTGGCGTTTGTCGGCCCTTCCGGTGGCGGAAAATCCACGCTGGCGGCGCTCATTGCTCGCTTCTTTGACCCGCAGAGCGGCAAAATATCCATCGGCGGCGTGAATGTAAAGGACATCGACAAGAGCGAACTGATGGACACGGTTTCCTTCGTGTTCCAGAACAGCCGCCTTATCAAGGGCAGTATTCTGGATAACGTGCGCATGAGCAAGCCGAACGCTACGGATGGGGAAGTGCTGGCGGCGCTCAGCGCCGCGCAGTGCATGGATATCATCGAGAAATTCCCGGACGGCGTGCACACGGTCATCGGTTCGCAGGGCGTCTACCTCTCCGGCGGCGAGACCCAGCGGCTTGCCATCGCCCGCGCCATGCTGAAAAACGCGCCGGTGCTGATTCTGGATGAGGCGACCGCCTTTGCAGACCCCGACAACGAGACGAAGGTGCAGATGGCCTTCAATGCGCTGGCAAAGGGGCGCACCGTCATTATGATCGCTCACCGTCTGTCCACGGTCGTGAACGCCGACCGCATCTATGTCTTGAAAGAGGGACGTCTCGCGGAAAGTGGCAGCTTTGCGGAGCTGTCCGGACAGGCGGACAGTCTGTTCGGCACGATGTGGCGGGATTATCAGCAGTCTGTCCAATGGAAAGTGGCAAAGGAGGCTTGAGCGATGATTCGGTATCTACAAAGGCGCTATGCCCTCTCCCGCAAGGGCGCGGTGGACAACATCAAGGGCATGTTGTGCTGTGCGCTGCAAAACATCTCCTTCATGCTGCCGGTGGGGCTTTTGTACCTGCTGGTGGGCGACGTCATGCGTGGTACGCTGACGGCGGAGCGAATCCCGTTCTATGCCATCGGCTGCATTGCGGCGGCGCTGTTCATCGTGATCTGCACACGGCTTGAATACGACAACACGTTCCTTGTCACCTATGTGGAATCCGGCGTGCGCCGGGTGGGGCTTGCGGAGAAACTGCGGAAGATTCCGCTGTCGTTCTTCGGAAAGAAGGATCTCGCCGACCTGACCTCCTCCATTATGAACGACTGCGCCGTGCTGGAGCAGAGCCAATCCCACTTTGTCGCGCCGCTGTATGGCGCGATGCTCTCCACCACGGTCATCGCCGTGTCGATGCTGTTTTTCAACTGGCGCATGGCGCTTGCCGCCATCTGGCCGCTGCCTGTGGCGTTTGCCATCGTCGCGTTGGCGTCCGGCGTGCAGAAAAGGCTTTCCCGCAAAGCGACGGCGGCGAAGGTCGCCTGCGAGGACGGCGTTCAGGAGTGCATCGAAGCGATGCCCGACCTGCGCGCCAACAACGCCGAAAGCGCTTATCTTGCCGGGCTGGAACAGAAAATCCGCGCTGTGGAGAGCCGCCTCATCAAGAGCGAGCTGGGAACGTCCGTCTTCGTGGTGTCCGCCGGGCTTGTTCTGCGGCTGGGCATCGCCACTACCGCCCTCACGGGCGCATCGCTGCTGGTCAAGGGCGAATTGGACGTTTTGACCTTCTTCATGTTTCTGCTGGTGGTCTCCCGCCTGTACGATCCTTTGGAGGGAACGCTGCAAAACCTCGCCGCCATCATCGGCACGAACAGCAACATCGAGCGGATGAATGAGATTCTGGATTGCCCCGTGCAGACCGGCAGCGAACAGCTCACCAATCGCAACTGCGATATCGTGTTCGACCATGTGGGGTTTGCCTATCAGGGCGGCGAAACGGTGCTGAAAGACGTGTCCTTTACGGCGAAACAAGGACAGGTCACGGCGCTGGTCGGGCCATCCGGCGGCGGCAAGACCACCGTTTCCCGGCTGGCGGCGCGGTTCTGGGATATCGACCGAGGGAGGATCACCGTGGGCGGCATGGATGTGTCGAAGATCGACCCGGAAAAGCTGATGAGCCTGTATGCCATCGTGTTTCAGGATGTGACGCTGTTTGACAACAGCATTTTGGAGAATATCCGCATCGGCAGAAAAGACGCGACGGATGCAGAGGTGATTGCGGCGGCAAAGCTCGCCAATGTGGACAAGTTTGCCGAAAAACTGCCCGACAGTTGGAACGCCAACATCGGCGAGAACGGCTGCGAGCTCTCCGGCGGCGAGCGGCAGCGCATTTCCATCGCCCGTGCTTTCCTGAAGGACGCGCCAATCATTCTGCTGGACGAGGCAACCGCCAGTCTGGACGTTGAAAATGAAACGGCGATTCAGGAAGCGCTTTCCCGCCTCATCCGGAACAAAACTGTTCTCATCATTGCTCATCGGATGCGCACCGTTTCCGGCGCGGATCAGATCGTGGTGCTGAAGGACGCCACGGTGGCAGAGCATGGCTCGCCCGCAGAGCTGCTGCAATCGGGCGGCATCTTCGCCCGCATGGTGAAGTGCCAGACCGAGAGCCAGAACTGGACGCTGGAAAAGGCATAAATCCATTTGCAAAATAGGGCAAGAGCTCACATTCTGTGGATGTGAGCTCTTGCCCTATCGTTATTTTCAGTGCCGGGACAACCGGAATGATTCCGATCTGTCTCCTTTCGTTCATTTTGTTTATCACACCACAATACTTGAGATAAAAAGAAGAAATCCGAACCCATCCCCAACCGGGATGACGTTCGGATTTCTTGGGTTTGGTGGAGCATAGCGGATTCGAACCGCTGACCTCTACAATGCGAATGTAGCGCGCTACCAACTGTGCTAATGCCCCGTGTCGTATTCACTTGTTCGCTCGGAACGTTGGATAGTATATCACGGCTCTTTGGAAAATGCAACCCCTTTTTTTCATTTTTTTTCGTTTTTTTGCCTTTTTTCGAAAAAAAGCCGTCGATCCGGCTCGCATACCGAAAAAACATCGGCCATGCGGGGCGGAATCGAGCGGCTTTTAGGTTCAGCGTTTCAGTTTCAGGTGCCTCGGCAATCCCTTGTGATACTCCGGCTTGACCTCCTCGGCGATCAGCGGGCGGGCGTAGGCGAAGAAGGGCTCGCGCAGGCGATAATGTTCCGCGTCGATCCAGTCCAGCGGAATCTTCTTTTCCAGATTGGCGATGTCGTGGATGTCGTGCAGCTCAAAGCCGCAGGCATACGGCGCGTCGCTCACGCGCTTGAGCGCGGCCATCATGCCGGTCTTGCCTGAGAACGCGGCGTCCACCGCGAAAGCGCCGACGCCAAACGCTTCGGAAACGTCCGTTTCGCTGGCGACGTGCGCGGCGCAGCGCTGGAGGGTGGAGAGCTCGACGGCGCGGGTCTTGCTGTGCAGCTTGGCGGCGACGAGGCTGGAGAGGTAATGCGCGGTGCCGCTCAGATAGGTGTGGCCGAACGCATCCACGTTGACGAGGTTATGCGCCAGCTCGCAGACGTAGCGCCCGTCCGCGATGCGCACGCCCTCGGAGACCGCGACGACCAGCGACGGCGTCCGCTGCTGAATGGCGTCCACGCGGGCGATGAAATGATCCGGGTCGAACGGGATTTCCGGCAGGCAGATCATCGCCGCACCCTCGCAATCCTCGTCTTCCGCGAGCGCGGCGGCGGCGGTCAGCCAGCCCGCGTTGCGCCCCATGATTTCCACGATGGTTACGGATTTGAGGTCGTAAATCGTAGAATCGCGCACCAGCTCCTTGATCGTCGTGCCGATGTATTTGGCGGCCGAGCCATAGCCCGGCGTGTGGTCGGTGTGGGTCAGATCGTTGTCGATCGTCTTGGGAACGCCGATAAAGCGGATGTCGCTGCCGACCTTGGCGGCGTAGTCGCTCAGTTTGAGGATGGTATCCATGCTGTCGTTGCCGCCGATGTAGAAGAAGTAGCCGATATCATAGCGGCGCAGCACGTCGAAGATTTCCTGATAGACGGCCTCCATCTGGTCGCTTTCCGGCAGTTTGTAGCGGCAGCTTCCCAGATAAGAAGCGGGGGTGTGGCGCAGCAGGGTGAGCTGCCCCGGCGCGCTGAGCACGTCCGTCAGGTTGACCACGTCGTCCTTGAGCAGCCCCTGAACGCCGTGACGCATGCCGTAAACATGCTGTACGCCGTGCTTGCGGCAGGCGCTGAAAACGCCCGCAAGACTGGAATTGATGACACAGGTGGGGCCGCCGCTCTGGCCGACAATCGCGTTGATGCCCATGCTTGTAATCGCTCGCTTTCCATTTTTTTCCGTGTTATGGCGCGGCCGTCCCGCCGCCAAGCCATCCTGTCTATTATACCATCGGGATAAAGCCGAAACAAGGGACAAACTTTATTTTGCGGGAAAATTGTGGTATCATGGGAGGCAGAGCGAAAAAACGGAGGAAAAGCATGAGAAAACTGATTTGGATGCTGGCGGCGCTGCTGACGCTTGCGCCCGCGGCCTTTGCGCAGACGGCGCAGGAGATGACCGACCGATGCGCTTTTTCCAGTGTGGGCAAAAAGACGCTCGGCCGCATGACGGACGGGGATTATCGGACGTACTGGGCGTCGTCCTCGAACGGCTCGGCCTATGTGGAGATCGAGGCGGAGGACGCCATCGGCGGCGTGTATGTGCAGTTTTACGACGACGCGGCGGCGCTTGATGTGCAGACGCGGGATGTGTCCGGCGCATGGCAGACCGTCGCGCAGACGGACGGCGCGTTTTTGGCGGCGTATGCGGCGGTGGACGCGGGCGCAAAAACCGTGCGGATTCGCCCGAAGGACGGAAAAGGGCGGCTGTTTATCGCAGAGCTTTGCGTCCTCGGCGAGGGGGACGCGCCGGGCTGGGTGCAGCAATGGCAGGCGCCGCTTGAAAAGGCGGATCTGCTGGCGCTGGCGGCGCATCCGGACGACGAAATCCTGTTTCTGGGCGGCACGATTCCCTATTACGCGGGGGAAAGGGGCAAGGCGGTGCAGGTGGCCTACCTCGTGCCGACGATGCCGTATCGGCGGCTGGAGCTGCTGGACGGGCTTTGGCTCTGCGGGGTGAGGAATTACCCGATTCTCGGCCATTTCCCGGATCAGTTCCAGTTGACGCTCAAGGGAATGTATGCGCAGAAGGGATGGAGCCGGGAGAGCGTCTATCGCTTTGTGACGGAGGTTTACCGCGCTTGCAGGCCGGACGTCGTGGTCACGCAGGATGTGAACGGCGAATACGGACACGGTGCGCACCGGGCGGCGGCGGACGCGGCGCAGGCGGCTGTCGCGCTCGCGGCGGACGCGAGCTATCAGAAAAAGATGGCGCACAGCGAGCCGTGGCAGATCAAGAAGCTCTACATCCACCTCTACGAGCAGAATCCGGTGAAGATGGACTGGCGAAAGCCGCTGGCGGCGTTCGACGACCAGACGGCGTTCGACGTGGCCTGCCGCGCGTTTGCGTGCCATATCTCCCAGCAGAGGACGGATTACCATGTGGAGGATTTCGGCCCGTATGACAATTCCCGATTCGGTCTGGCGTTTTCGGCGGTCGGCGAGGACACACGGAAGGACGACTTCTTTGAACATGTGGAGTGATACTAATTCTTGTTAAAATGGCTTAATCCGCGCACCATCTTTTTCGCTCTGACTTTGCCTCGTTCCGTTCAACGTACCTCCAGTACGCCTCACTTCACTTGGCTTCGTCAGAACAAAAAATCTGATGCGCTCTGTTAAGCATTTTAACTGCGAATTAGTATGAGTGAAAATCCGCTGAAAGAGACGAAAAAAACGGGGCTGTTTGCGCAGCTCCGTTTGATGATGATGGCCGGTTATTCGCCGAGCCAGCGGTGCATGATTTGACATTCTTCCTTGGCCATGCCGGGAAAAACGCCCTCGCGCAGGGCGCAGAGCGCGTCGTTGTGCGCCCGCAGGCGGGGGAGCAGGCGCGGCCAATCCATCACGCCCTGACCGAGCGGGCGGTTTTCCCACTTGCCCTCGCGGCCAAACACGCCGTCCTTGACATGCAGAGCGCAGATGCGCTCGCCAAAGCAGGAAAGCGCGCGTTCCAAAATCTCCATCTGTGCCTCCGGCGCGGTGCTTTCGGGGGTGACGAGGTTCGCCGTATCGAGGATGACGCGCAGATTCGGGCTGTTCACGTCCGCAATCAGGCGGCGGGTCAGCTCCGGCGTATGGAGCGTGTGCAGCGCGACCGGCTCAATGCCCACCAGCGCGTTGACCTGCTCCGCGTGGGCGCAGACCTCGCGGGTGAAATCCAGCAGGCGGGCGTAAGCCGCCTCGCGTTCGGATTCCGGGAAGGTGAAATGGGTCGTTTCCGTGCCGACGCAGCCCGCGCCGAGCGTGACGCTCGCGGACAGGGCGCGCTTGAAACGTGCCTTCGCTTCGGCCAGCGCGTCGGGGTCGCGGTCGCTCGCGCTGACGTAGCAGCCCATGACGGGCAGGGCAAGCCCGGCGAACGCCTCGCGGATGTCGCAGAGCGCCTCGCGGGTCATGTATTGCTCGGCGGGGGCGGGAAACGCCTTGGTAAAGGCCAACTGCGTGGCTTCAAACCCGGTTTCGCGGATGGCCGCGGCGAGCGCCCGGGGTTCCATGCGGCCGAAATCGTGGCCGCGCATGCCGATAATCATGGGGGATTCCTCCTGCCTGACGTGATACGATCAGTATACGCCCGACGCGGGAAAAAAGAAAGAGGAAACGTGCGCTTGCCCTTCCGCCATTTATGCCGTATAATAAATGAAAACGATCGCTGACGCGCCGGTTTGAAGCGGGAGACGCCGTTTTCTCCGCGCGTCGGCGGGGCTTACCGTTTTGCAAAAAAAACATGCAGGAGGAAAAGAAAATGGAACTCAGCCAGATGCTCGCGATGGTGGATCATACGCTGCTCAAGCCCGAATCGACGTGGGCGCAGATCAAGGCCATCTGCGACGACGCGATGAAATACCACACGGCGACGGTGTGCATCCCGGCCTGCTATGTCGCGCGCTGCAAGGCGTATATGCAGGATAAAGCGGACAAGGTGGGCGTGTGCACGGTGATCGGTTTCCCGACCGGCTATTCCACGACGGAGACGAAGGTGTTTGAGGCCGCAAACGCGGTGAAGAACGGCGCGGACGAGGTGGACATGGTCATCAATATCGGCATGCTCAAGGACGGCCGCGACGATGAGGTGCTCGCCGAAATCAACGCGATCAAGGCGGCCTGCGCGGGGCATACGCTCAAGGTGATTATCGAGACCTGCCTGCTCAGCGAGGATGAGAAGATCCGCATGTGCGATATCGTCTCCAAATCCGACGCGGATTTCATCAAGACCTCGACCGGCTTTTCGACCGCCGGCGCGACGTTTGACGACGTGGCGCTGATGAAGGCACACATGAAGCCGGGCAAGGGCATCAAGGCGGCGGGCGGCATCGCCTCGCTGGACGACGCATACCGCTTCATCGAGCTGGGCGCGACGCGGCTGGGCACAAGCCGCATCGTCAAGCTGGTGAAAAACGAAGAAGCGACGGGCTATTGACAGCGTATCGCAGGGGCGCGCGCGGCTCAGCCCAATTTTGACGGATAGGAAACTGCGCAAAATCGCCCGCGTGAGCCGGAATTTGATGTTTTGCGGACTTCGGCGGAGGGGAAGGCAGGCTCAGCCCGCTTTTTGCGGAATTTGACGGAAAATTGCGTCAAAATGATTGACACCAGCAGGAAAAACTGATATCATAGGAAGGCAAGCCGCTCGGGGCTGGTCTGCAAACGCCGAAAGGCTACCTAAACCCGGCGAGTATTTATGAGGAGGTGTCACCATAATGTACGCGATTATTGCGACTGGTGGCAAACAGTACCGCGTCAGTGAGGGCGACGTGATCTACATCGAGAAAATCGATGCTCAGGTTGACTCCACGGTTTCTTTTGACGTTCTGCTCATGGGCAATGACGGCGACGTGAAGATCGGCACGCCGGTTGTCGAGGGCGTCAAGGTCGAGGGCAAGGTCGTCGGCCAGATCCGCGGCGAGAAGATCGTCGTCTACAAGTACAAGTCCAAGAAGAACTATCGCCGTAAGCAGGGCCATCGCCAGCCGTATACCAAGGTGGAAATCACCAAGATCGGCTAAGAGATGACCACCATCACGGTCTATACTTCTGCCGACGGCGCGGTGCGCGGCTTTCTGGCCAGCGGCCACGCGGGCGGCAAGAAGATAAGGGGCTACGATCTGGTCTGCTGCGCGGTTTCCGCGCTGACGCAGACCGGCGTGAACGCGCTGGAAGCCGTCGCGAAGGTGACACCCGTTGTCACCGTGCGGGACGGATATCTCCGGTGCGAGCTGCCGCAGGCGATTGACGCCGGGCGGATGGAAAAAGCGCAGATCGTGCTCCAAACGGTCATGACGGGACTGACAGACATTCAAAAAATTTATCCGAATCTCATTCGGATACAGCAAGAAGAATGGAGGCAAGCAGATGCTTACGATGAATCTTCAGCTCTTCGCTCATAAGAAGGGCACCGGTTCTTCCCACAACGGCCGCGACAGCGAGTCTAAGCGCCTCGGCGCGAAGCGTGCGGACGGCCAGTTCGTCCTGGCGGGCAACATCCTGTACCGTCAGCGCGGCACCCACATTCATCCCGGCACCAACTGCGGCATCGGCGGCGACGATACCCTGTTCGCTCTGGTGGACGGCGTTGTCCGTTTCGAGCGCATGGGTAAGAAGAAGACCCGCTGCAGCGTGTACCCGGTTGCGCAGTAATTTTTCTACGCAGATTCAGAACGTCTCTTGAAAAAGGGGCGTTCTTTTTTGATAACTCCTTCAGTCAGCTTCGCTGACAGCTTCCTCAAAGAGGGAGCCCTTTTGGCTTTAAAATGGAACTGTGAAAGGATAAAATCTTCCTCTTCAAGGAACGTTTGAAATCGTTGCCGCCCGTGACGGGAGGCGTTTTCGAAAAAAGGTATAAAAAAAGAACAGAAAAAACCGCAAAAGTCAGGCGCTTTTTTACCTGTTTTTGCGCGTGGGTCAGTGATATAATAGTGCATCGGAACAAAGGAAAAAGTGAGGTAATCGTTATGGAAACGCTGCTCAGCATTGCGATCGCGCTCTGCGCCGGTCTGCTGGTTTCCCGCTTCGTCAAGCCGCTCAAGCTGCCGGCTGTGACGGGCTACCTGATTGCGGGTATTTTGATCGGCCCGTACTGCCTGGGCAAGCTCGGCGTACAGGGTCTGGGCTTCCCGACGAACGGCGACGTGAAAGCGCTGAGCCTGTTTAACGACGTGGCGCTCGGCTTCATCGCCTTTGCCATCGGCAACGAGTTCCGCCTGTCCCAGCTTCGCCACACCGGCAAGCAGGCGACGGTGATCGGCATTTTTCAGGCGCTGACGGCGACGCTGATGGTCGATCTGGTGCTCATCGGGCTGCATATCTTCGTGCTCGGCGATTCGATGTCCCTGGCGGACGCGATTGTGCTGGGCGCGATTGCGACGGCGACCGCCCCGGCGGCGACGCTGATGGTCGTTCGTCAGTACAAGGCGAAGGGCGAATTGACCGACCTGCTGCTGCCGATTGTCGCGCTGGATGACGCGGTGGGTCTGATCGTGTTCGCGATCAGCTTCGGCGTGGCCAAGGCGATCAACTACGGCCATTACGACATGACGAGCATCCTCGTTGAGCCGCTGCTGGAAATCGTGCTCTCCATCCTGCTGGGCTTTGTGATGGGCAGCATCTTCTCCGCCGCGGAGAAATATTTCAAATCCAACAGCAAGCGGCTGTCGCTGTCCATCACGTTCGTCATCCTGACGGTGGCGCTTTCGATGATGGAGTTTGAGGTCGGCGGCGTGAAGATCGGCTTCTCCAGCCTGCTGGTGTGCATGATGCTGGGCACGGTGTTCTGCAACGTGTGCGATTTCTCGGCGGAGATCATGGATAAGACCGACCGCTGGACGGCGCCACTGTATATCCTGTTCTTCGTGCTCAGCGGCGCGGAGCTGGAATTGAACGTGTTCAGCAGCGCCTCCGTGGTGCTCATCGGCGCGGCGTATATCCTCGCGCGTGCGTTCGGCAAGTGGGCGGGTGCGAGCATCAGCGCGAAGTTTATGAAGTGCCCGCCGAAGGTGCAGAAGTGGCTGGGCATCACGCTGCTGCCGCAGGCCGGCGTGGCGCTGGGCATGTCCGTCACGGTGGCGCAGACGCTGGGCGCGGATGGCGCGATGGTGCGCAATATTGTTCTGTTCGGCGTGCTGATCTACGAGCTGGTCGGCCCGGCGCTGACGAGAATCGCGCTGACCGAGGCCGGAGATATCCAGCCGAAGGCCGAGGCGGTCGTTTCGGCGGACGACTGAGCGCGTCCCCGAATCCCCTGAAAATAGACAGAAAAAACGGGTTGCAGATGCAGCCCGTTTTTGCTATAGCAATCATTGAGCAAAATCAAGAAATTCAGCTATTCTTTCATTTGCGGAAAGGGCTATTCTCCCC
>OHZB01000288.1_pt1 | contig 15460 bp, 9 predicted proteins | sample 1580351 | NCBI WGS metagenome assembly OHZB01 (sample SAMEA3882512, study PRJEB24775) | human gut metagenome | biome: human-associated habitat; feature: intestine environment; material: feces | place: Netherlands | collected 2009/2010 | reverse complement strand
TATAGAGTCCGCCCGGTCTGGCATTGTAGGTAAAATACAGGTAAACACGTCCGTCTGCCTGTCCGTCCCCGTTGAAATCCTGATTCTCGTATGCAGTAGAAAGAAGCGGTGCTGCCTGCGGATATCCCGGAATCGAAACTTCATATGCCAGGGAAAGTCCTGCATCGGATTCATTCAGAACATCGAAATGATGTCCCGCATCGGCGTCAAACCGGTGGCTTTCCTGTCCGCAGACACCGACATAGATTCTTCCTTTGTATACTACCGGGGCTGCTGTTGCCATGCTACCGAGGTTGTAACTGTCTGCTCTGCCAAAGGTTCCGTCCGTATTCATCGCCACACGGTAAAGGTAGCCGCCTTTTGTTGTAAAATAGACGTATCCGTTGTTATAAACTACGGTGGAACGGATGTCTCCGTTAAGTCCTGTCAGTTTGTCCAGAAGGAGACCTGTATGGGTGTTGACAGAATAGAGGATTGCCGTGCTGGTATAGTTTTTTTCTCCGGAACCATCATCGGAGCCGAATACGAGATAATCGCCGGACGCATAGGAGCCTGCCCAGTAAAAACCGCCTTTGTGGTTGTATTTCCAGGTACAGTACTTGGTTTCATCACCTTTTGACGGATCCTCATCGGTCACGGAAAGGCAGAAATAAGAGCCTGCCGTGGTCTCGGAATTCCAGGTTCCCGTATAAATATAGCCATCCTTGTAGGTGATCGGGGAAAGTGTCTGACCGCCCAGGGATTCACTGATCCATAAGGACTTTAAGGAGGTGGCACTGACCGCCTGGATCTGTCCGCCACCGATCTGTGCAAAGAGCATTCCCTCTGCATAGGTAAGGGGGATCATGGCATACTGCATATTTCCAGAGAGCTGTTCGCTGGTCTGAAGGATTTCCCCTGTGTTTTTATCCAGCTTATAGATAAACTGTCCAGACGCTACATAAACTGCTCCGCCCAGGATCAGTGGTGGTGTGATGGCTGCCTCCCAGCCCACTCCGATCCTTTTGGTCCATTTTAACAGGGTGGAATCCGCACTGGTTGGGGTGCTGCTTCCGGTAATGCCGTTATTCGTATCACTATTTCGGAAATTGATCCAGTCATTGTCCGTGATCTCCGGCTGCGTGGCATCCTGTTTTACCAGTTCTGCGGTAATATCGGAAACCTCGCCTCCGGTAAAGCTGCCCTGCTGGGAAATATAGCCATATTTAGAAATATTCCACGTATAGGCTTCTCCCTGGAGGATATTCTCATAAACCATCAGGGAATCGGCGGAAGGGGTAAGGCGCTCCCCATCCTTGTCATATACGCTGATGACCGCATCCTCCGGGGTTACCTGGAAACTTACTTTGTCACTTGTGCTTTTATGCACCAGGATGGTGTAGGTTCCTGTGGAGGTATAAGTCTTTTCTGCCAGGGCAGGATCCGCATAGGTGTTTGCCTCTGACATGGAGAGTGTCACTTTGGTATCACCGGTGTCTGCCAGTGGAACGCTCACAGCCGTATCTGTAGAAGAAAACGGAACCTCTTTTACTTCGCCTGTGGTTACATTTTCACTGGAAATGGCAAGCTGATACCAGTTACCGGAAAATGCCTTTGGAACCACCTGTAAAGAAGCAGTCGAAACCACTACCGTTGTCTCGTAGTCCCTTGTAGTTCCTGTGGTGTCAAATTTCGGAAGGATATTTTTTGCCAGGTCCTTGTCATCCGGCAGGCAGGCCTTGAGATCGGAAAGGTCAAGACGGCGTTCTACCAGGATCTGGTAAACCTGCTTGTCCCCTTCTGTTCCTGCGGTGATAGTATAAAGTGCTCTTTTGGAGCCATTTTCTCCGGCTGCAAAAACGGAGGCAGCTATATTGTAACGGGTACCATCTGTGTATCCGCTTTTTGACATTTCCGCATTCTGTTTTTCTCCGTCCAGTCCCGTGGTTTCCAGCTGAAGGACGGATCCCTCCGGTGCATTCCCTGCCAGATCCGCTGTGATCCAGAAGGATGCGGAATCCATGTTGGAACCATATTCTGCCACATAAACCTTGCCGCCAAACTCTGCGTCAAGATCAGACATACGCTTTAATCCTACGGTAGAAGCACCGCTCTGGCTGGTATATAAGGTCAAGTTCTGAAGGTAGCCACCCTCATCCTGCGCATCGGTTTCTGGCATGATGATAGGATCTGTCTCCCCTTCAAATCCCTCCTGGGAATCAGAGGCTTCAAAGTCCTCTTCTCCTGAAAAATCTTCTTCTGCTTCCCCGGAGGTAAACCCGGTAAATTCAGAAACGCTTGCAAAAGAATCCTCACTTTGTGTGTCTTCGGATTCCTGGGAACCACCCTCAAAAGAATCCGTCTCATCTGTAAAAAATCCATCCTCTTCTGCGGCATAAGCGGTGTTTAACGCATACACCGGAAGATTTCCAGCTAACAGGGCCGCAGACAAAAGTCCGGTCAGCCATTTTTTCATTGTTGGTTTCATTCAGTTCTCCCTTCTTTTCTTTGCTTACGCCGTTATTTTGGGCTTTTTCTTGCTTTCTTTTTTAAACCTTTTCTTTGCCGTTACAAAAAAGAGAGCAAAACCAGTTTCCAATACCGCAATCACCAGAAGAAATTTTGTTGTCAGACTTGCTTTTTGGATTCCTCTTGTCACACTTCCTGCAAAAGATTCCTCCTGAGCCTGGTTCTTTCCAGTTGTATTTGTAACTGTGGTTTTCGTTTCTTCTGTAAAACCATCTGACGCCTCACTTTTTTCTTCTACCACCGGGGAGGGAGTGGCTTTTTCCATCACCTTCTCCCCTGCTATGGTATAGCCAGGCTTTAAATCCTTTGCATATTTCTTCCCTGTCCGGTCTGTCCACTTCGGGGACTCATTTTTTTTGGTGTCAGCTGTCTTCATATTTCCAAACAAAGAAGTCTGTTTCTCCCCCTGGAGCTTTAAGGAAGCCTTAATCTCCCCAGTGGTTTTCTCCCCCTCTTTGCCTCCAGCTTTGCTTCCCTCCACCTGTTTTAAATTGGATAAGGAACCCTCGCCGTTTTGTCCTGGGATAGTGGCCTGGGACTTATTTCCGCCATGGTCGGAGCCATGTACCAGTTTTCCAGGGGTACCGGCTGTTTTTATATCCGGGATCCCCATGACTAAAGAATCACTTACATTTCCCGCTGCATCCTTTACCACGATCACCAGGTCTTTTTCCCCGGAGGATAATCCAGTCAGGGTAATGGTATTGGTTCCGGCTAATACCTCTGTTCCTTCCCCGCCTGTATCCAGGGAGGGTATCTTTGCACCTGCCTCAATCACCTGGTAATAACAGGTTCCTTTTTCAGAGGTCTTATAGACAGCAGAAGCAGTATCCGTGGAGATACGGCTGGCACTGATTTTTTTTAGTACCGGAGCTGTGGTATCGGTAAGTTTCAGGGTAATATAATAGTCTCTGGTTGTCCCGTCCTCTGCTTTTACCTCCAGGCGGACCTTCGCCTCTTTTTCCTGGTCGGCAAAAAAGATCTTCCAGTAGAGGCGGTCTTTGTTGTCTTTCGTTCCCGTGATGGTCTCATCTTTTTCTACAGTTCCTGCCTTGATACCGCTGATGGCATAAACCTTAACAGAAGCTTTTTCATCCTCTACTTCTGGCCAGATGTTCAGGCTCTGCCGTTCGCCATCGTAGGAAGCCTCAAATTTTTCCTTATCTGGAGCCAGATCCGGGCTTAATTTTAAGATCCCTTTTCCGTACTTGTCGGAACTGGAAACATACAAGCCCTTTAAGGCTGTGTTGCCGCTAAGAAGGGTGATAGTATATTCCGTCACCGCAGAATCTGCCGTGATCTTCTGGTAGAATTCCTGGTACCCTTCTTTACGGACATAAAGTTCATACGCCTGTCCCTGTAAAAGAGAATACCGTCCATTTTCTTCTGCGGAAACCGGGTTTCCCTCTGCATCCAGGATCACCACACTGGCATCTCCCGGCTCAATTTGAAGTCCCACGCTCACCAAAGCCGGGGTTGGAGTCGCAGTCGGCTGTGGAATCTCGGTTGGAGCCGGAGTTTCTGTTGGTGCCGTAGTTGGCTCCGGAACCGGTGTTGCAGTCGGCTCTTGTGGAGTCTCAGTTGGAGCTGGTGCCTGTGTAGGCTCTGGCTCCACGGTCGGCTGTGGTGCCACAGTGGGCTCTGGCTCCATGGTCGGCTGTGGTTCCTCACTTGGAGCAGGCTCCGGCTGTTCCGGTTCCGAAGGCTCTTCTGGTCCTCCTTCTTCGCTTTGTATCATCACTTCTTGCTGTGCATGTATCTCATAAGGAACACTTCCAGCAATCAGAGCTGCCGTTAGGGTTCCCATTACCAATCTTTTTTTCATTTACCAGTCCCCCCATGTCTCGCCGTTTACTCCGCCGCCTACGTCGGCACCGGAATAAAGGGAAAATCGAAGCCTTACCTCATCCCCGTCCGCCGGGAAATAGGAAGACATTCCAACACTCATGTATTCACCGTTCACGGAATACAGCCAGCCAGAGTCCATGGTAAAATCAAACTCTCCAAGCCAGTTGGAATCGTGATCGGATAACTGACAGTTTACTTCCTGCAAATGCGCCATCAGGTCATCCGGAATAGCCGCATTTGCGGAAATGCCGCCCCTTCCGATTGCTTTTAAATAAAAGCCGCTGGTGGCATCCCCATTGTTTCTCCAGTCAAAGCCTGTGTTCTGCAAAAGCCGCAGCAGCACAGAGGATAACTGTTCTCCCTGGTAATATTCAATAGAGGTTGCCGGAAGGATGGTTCCAAGCCCTACCGTACCCGCTTCAATGCTGATGGTGATAGAACCTGCCACCTGTGGACCTGCGTCTTCTCCTTTATACAGGGTAAAAGGAGGTAAGGTAGTGGCATAGCCTTCTTCGTCTGTCGCCTTGATTTCTATGGTGTTGGCACCTTCTGCCAGTTCCAGGCGATATGCCAGGATTCCAGCAGCCGGTTCTCCCTGGCAGGAAAGCCGTTCCCCATTTCCGGTTACCGTAAGGGCAGCTGCGCCCAGACTGTTTCCATAATGGTCGGTTGCCTGGATGTAAAAGGTACGGTAAGAAGCATTGACCGTCTCCCCATCGGTAAGGTCTGTGGCAATCTTCGGGTAATTATCTTCTACCGGTTCCTCTGGACTTTCCGTAGGGGCAGGTGTCGCAGTGATCTGCGGCTCTTCCGGTGCCGGGGTAACAGGTGGCAGATCCTCATCCGGAGTCTGCGCCCCGTCCTGGTTCCGGTTATCATCGGTATCTGGTGTTTCTGATGGCTGCTCGGAATTATCGGGATCATCCTGGTTATCATATTCAATCGTATTGCTTTGATTCTCTTGATTTGGGTTTGTATTGTTATTATTTTCTGGTGCTTCCGTCACCGTCGCCTGGGGTGTGGGCGTTACGCTCTCCTCCGGCTTAGGCGTTGGTGTCACCGTCTGCGCCACTGGTTCTTTTGTCGGCTCCGGTGTAACCATAGGAGTCGGTGTCTCTTCTGGAAGAAGCTGTGCCTGTTCCTGTTGCTCTTCCGCTTCCTCGCCGTTTCCATCTGTCTTAGATCCTGCATAGGCAAAACCGGTTCCCAGATACCCTTTTAAGGAGCTGTCTGCACTGATTCCCTGCACCGGGTTTGGTACTGCCTCGGGCTCACTTTTTAATACGCCCTGTGCAAAAACGACAGCAGCCAGAAGAAACACTGCCACAGGAATGAGCGCTGCCAGTATTTTTCTTTTCTTTTTTTCTTTCATAAACAGCCTCCTTTCCTGTCAATAAAGTCTTTCAATGTATTTCATGATCCATCTGTCATACCAGCTTGCAGATGCTTTTAATTCCTTTTTTAAATGCCGGATACAGCTTGCCGTATCATGGCGTTCGGAGGCCGATACCGGATGGGGGCTAAACGCTGCCTTTTGTCCAATCTTTCTTACTCTTTCATAGAGTAATGTGGTCTCATCTGAATACTGTGTGCCATGCTCGTATAACGCTCTGGCATAACCAGCCATCGCCCGGACTGCCAGTTTGGTGTCCTGGGAGGCAAAGCACTTTCTTCTCTTTCGGTTTGTAACTGCTCTTAGGAATATTACAGCCAGGATAAATAAGAACATAAACGTATCAAATACGATCAAAAACAGAAGGAGGAATTTTTCGATTCCAAACAATGCCAGCTTCAGGCTGAAATTGGTACGGATGTTCTCTTCCACTGGAGGCTGTGATTCTGTCTCCGGGATCGAAGCTGCCAGTTTTCCTTTGGCTTCCAGACCGGTTTTTAAGTTGGCTTCCTCCATGACCCCGTAATAGGAAGGTGTCATTTCAAGAGGGATCCAGCCAAGCCCGTCCACATAGATCTCCGTCCAGGCATGTCCGTTGGTGCCTGGGATTTCAATGGTGTCCCCAGCCTGTTTTCCTTCTATATCCTGTGGGGTAATTAAGTACCCTTCTACATAACGTGCCGGAATGCCATAGTAGCGGAACATCAGAGCCGCTGCTGTCGCAAAATGAACACTGTGTCCGATCTTGGAGGTGGTTAAAAAATTCTCTATAAAATCCCCGTCTTCTGAAAATACATCGGTCTGGGAGCTGTAGGTCATGTTCTTTTCCAGATAGGAACGGATCCTGGTGATGGCCGTATAGTAATCCGTGTGTCCCTCGTCACGGTTTCCGCCATCTCCAAGTTCTGTTTGAAACAGGGTTTTTAAGGAAGCTGGAAGAGCGGTATCTTCCTGATAAACAAAGGTATTGTAATAACTCTCCTGGCTTCGGTAGGAACTGACGGCATCCGCGCCGCCATCCCCTGCATTATTTCCAGCGGTCAATGTCTGATAGACCTTTGCCCCAAGGGTGGTAAAATCACTTACCAGATTTCCAAGGGAGGAAATGCGGTAGGTTCTTTCTCCAAACATTCCTCTGGCGTACAGGGTGCTGTCCGCCTGGGCGTTTTCGCCTGTGTAGCCGTCTGGCAGACCTGAGAGCTCATACGGGGTATAAAGGTATTTACTGCTTGCCGTTTTATTATTTATCGAAATGATTCCTTTTTCACTGGAGAGGGAATCGTCCTGGATCAGATTTCTTGCATTTAGAAGCTGGGTTTCTCCATAAAAGCCCTCCTGGTGAAGCCAGTAATACAAGTCTTTTTCTTCATAGGCCTCTTCCGTGGAAATCTCCGTCCAGGAAGAGCCGTCATAAACGCTTCCCACAAAGCCACGCAGATACAAAGAAGCCGGATGCTCCATGGTAATTTCAAGTGCCGTATCCGATGACGCACTCCAGGCTCCGGTCTGCTTTAACTTTCCATCTGGAAGGGAATTTGCCCCCTGCCCTTTGTAGCGGAGCCTGGAAAGTCTACTTAATGCCTCTTCTTTGGCATTTGCCACAAGCTGGGAGTCCTGGTACTCATTCTTTGGCACCAGGCTTTGAAGAAACACACCCCCGAAAACGGAGACCAGAAGAAGACCAAATGCCCCGGCAAAAAATGCGGACACGTCGACAGCGTTACCTAAGTTTCCCCCTTTATTTTTCGTCATGTAGTTTAATTCTAACAGGGTTCCAGCGTAAAAGCAAAGACAAAGCCTGGTATCTGGAAGCAGGCTGGTTTTTACCAGAACCACCGGAAGGACTGCCGCAAAAAGAAGAAGCAGCACATACCACCGAAGCTTCAGGATTAAGAAGCCAAGCAGCCCACAGGCAATGCCAAGGAAAATAAAAGCAGCCAGCTCCCCATTTGCTTTTCCAGAATCCTTCAGCTGGTAGATGGTAAGGTAAATCCCTGCTTTTTTCCCAAGAACTTCTGCAAGCTGGTTCCAGAGTGAAAGAAATCCGTTTAAAAGCATGCCAGAGAACGCAAACAGGCAGATCCCGGCAGCTGCACTTAACGAGAAAACCGCAGCAAAAAAATGTTCCCGAAGCCTGAAAAGAACGGCACAGAGAAGGGCGGTCACAGTGACGCTCACCAAAAAAGGAATCCCATTCACAGACGGAACCAGGGTATGCAAAAGTGCAAAGGTACCAACGCCGTTTACCAGAAAAATCAGGAAACTTTCCAGCAGGATACCGGGCAGGTATCTTCTATGTTTTTCTTCTTGTCTTGTGATCCATACTTCCATGTGATGGTTTCTCCTTTATCTGCTGTGGTTCCACAGCTTACAACGGTTACCTCGCCCCGGGTTCGAAGCCTTCTAAGGTCTTCTTCCTCTGGTGCGCCCGTAATATAAATATAATTTGCAAATCTTTGTTGTCCCGGAGTGTGAAGATATTCCGTGATGGTACAGGGGCTTTCCCCCTCCCCTGTGTGACGGAGGAATAAATAGAGAATATTTTCATAATCCTCGCGGGTGCGTATTTTTTCAATGTAAAAATGTCCGGTGCTGTGGTCAAACACGCCTGCCTGACAGGAAATGCCCTGTTCCATAAAACTATTTAAAACTGCGGCAAACACTTCACCAAGCGTCTGTGCTACGGCTGGAGCTTTTTCCTTTAAATAGGGCTCTGCCAGGATCAGGACCGTATCATCCACCGGGAAACTTCTCTGGCGGATCATCATTTTATCTAACTTGCCGGTCAACTTCCAGTGGATCTGACGAATGCTGTCCCCCTCCTGGTATTCCCGGATATCAAAGGTCTCCCCCGGATCATCCCCAGGACGGGCTCCCGAATAGCGGAAGCTCTCCATGTCAAAGCCCTCTTTTGTGAGAAACTGAAAATCTTCCTTTTGCTCACAGGGCATCACCACCGTACAAGCGGACAGCCCCGCCTTCCTCTTTTGCCCTGCCAGACCAAAGAAATCATAGGAGCGCCAGGTGTGTAAGGTGGCGTAAATACAACCGCACCACTGGCTTTTTCCCTGGAAGTCAATGGCTTTTTTCCCTCTTCCTTTAAGGGAAAACGAAAACGGAAGCTCCATCTGCTCCCCAGTAAAATGATTTTCCAGATGCAGGCTGCCTTTTCCAAGAAATACCGGAAGGACAGACTCATTTGCAATCTGAAGCTTTCCTTTCCAGATCCCATCCTGTTCCGCAGCTTTGGGGAGCTTTAGCTTCATAGTGATCTTTTTTCCGCAAAAGAAACCAAGCAGCAAAAACGCCACTACCGCAAGGGCGGACAAAAGCAAAAGGACGGCATATACCCAGACTCCGGTAAAAACCGCAGCCAGGGCAAGCAATATGAACCATATAAGTAGTAAAATCCTGTTTTTCATTCTCCCTCTACCTTCGGTGCCGATGTATCTTTTAAAATTTCTTCCAGAATGTCCTTCGCACTCTGCTCCTGGTATCTGGCTCTGGAATCCAGAATCATGCGGTGTGCGGTTACATCTGTGAATACTTTTTTTACATCTTCCGGGATCACATAATCCCGTTCTTCCATGAAGGCTGCCGCCTTTGTCATACGGCATAAAGCCAGGGTTCCACGGGGGCTAAGACCAAGTGTGATCATCGGATGGTTTCTGGTTGCCTCTGCAAGGGTTGCAATATAGTTCAGGATGGAATCTGCCATATATACTTTTTGTACCTGATCCTGAAGCATAACAACTTCTTCTTTGGTAATAACAGCTTTCGCGTTCTCCAACGGATTTTTTGTCTGCCGGTCCCGAAGCAGCTCTACCAGGTTTTCGTGATCCGGGTAGCCCATGGAAAGGCTTATCATAAATCGGTCTAACTGGGATTCCGGCAGCATCTGGGTTCCGGAAGAGCCGGTAGGGTTCTCTGTAGCAATGACTACAAAGGGCTGCGGAACCGGATGTGTCTCGTTATCTACCGTTACCTTTCCCTCTTCCATGACTTCCAGAAGGGCTGCCTGGGTTTTGCTGGAGGTACGGTTGATCTCGTCCGCCAGAAGCATGTTGCACATCACCGCGCCTGGGCGGTAGATGAATCTGCCCGTCTGTTTTTCGTACATGGTAAATCCGGTTACATCGGAAGGAACTACATCCGGCGTAAACTGGATCCGGTTAAAATCCATTCCCATAAGACGGCAAAGTGCCAAAGCTGTGGTTGTCTTTCCAACACCAGGAACGTCTTCCAAAAGCACATGTCCTCTTGCCAGCACTGCCATGATAATCTTATCCGTAACTTCTTTTTTTCCTTTTATAATGGTTCCAAGCTCCTTCTGAAGCTGTGTGATCTTATCTGCCATTTCTTTCCTCCTGCCCTTTTTACTGGCTGATCCAGGTTCTTTTTCTTATGTGTCAATTGGTATCGCTCATATCATAAAAACTGGTTTTGCAATTTAAAAACCGGCTGTATGCCGCCATTGCACAAAACGCCTGGTCGGTAGCCATGGGATCGCTGTCCCCGTCTAATAGATGGGAAAAGCTTCCATCTTTTTTATAATACTCCATCAGGTTGTCGTAAAGCCCTTTTTCCTTTTTCCGGAAACGTGCATCCTTGTTACAGTCGATTCCATACGTGCTAAGCGCAAGGATTACCTGGGAAACGGACTCGGAGCTTTTATCCCCATACGCCTCATAACCGCCATCCTCTGCCTGCGCATCCGCTAAAAATTCCACGCCCCGGTCAATGATGGCACTGATTTCTTCCTCTGTGGCATAGGGCTCTAAGCACTGTAAGGTCATGGCAGTCAGATCCACATCTGCGGTATCGGAACTGTCATCTAAGGAAAATCCACCGGATGGCTTTTCCTGTCCCACAATGTAGGTCAGATACTTTTGTTCCAGTTCCCCGTCTACGTCCGAGCGGTCCGCATTTAAGGCAAGAAGGGCATACACGGCTCCATTTAACCCCTGCGCGGTTACAGCCTCAAAATCTTCCAGGGACTTTATAAGGTCATACCCTCCAATATCGGAAGGATCGATCCCGATGGCCTTACAAGCCAGGACAGCCCTTGCATACTCGGTATAGCGGTTTTCACTTAATACCCCTTCCTGCTCCTTGACGCGCTTTTCTAAGTTTGCCCTGTATTTTTCGTAATAGCCGTCCTCTGCCGCTTTCCCGGAGCGTGCCAGTGCGATCACCGTCCACTCTCCGCCGAGGGAATCAGAAGCCGGGGAGGGAATACTTGTCTGTTCATAGGAAGCCGTTTTCTTTAATGCTTCCTCTAAGGACGGAGTACCGCCACAGCAGCCGGATAACAGGCTGATGGCAGCTGCCGCCGCCAGTATTCCGGCAAAATAGCATTCCTTCCTTTTCTTTTTGGGATTTAACATTTTTCGTTTCTCCTTCTTTAAAAAATCAAATTCCACTCACATCTATTTTTCTATCATCGTTTCTCTGATTCCTGTATCAGCCCATATTTTACCTTGATCCGCTCCAGCTTTTCCAGAAGCGGACGGCTAAGCAGCCACAGGAAAATCACGGTGGAGGCTGCATGTACCAGATCCACGGGGGCGCCTGAAATGTAGTAGGCGATCAGGCTGCTTTTTGTAATATATCCGTAGGACATCAGGATGCTGGCAGGATTCATAATGCCTCCATAAATTAAAAAGACACTTAAAAATCCGTAGATACAAAGATCGAACTTCCTGGCTTTTAAAATCCCCTTCTGGTACAGGATCCCTGCCAGAAATCCGATCATGCCAAAGGCAAACATCTGCCAGGGTGTCCAGGGGCCCTGCCCCATAAACATGTTGGAGATCAGCATGGTAAGGCTGCCAACTAAAAATCCAGCCTCGCCGCCAAAGGAAATCCCGGTTAAGATCACGATGGCAGCCACAGGCTTGAAGCTTGGCACCATGAAAAAGGCGGCGCGTCCTGCTACGCCAATGGCAGCTAATACGGAGATCACCATGATCTCCCTTGCCTTTGGCTTCCTGCCCTCAAACATCATAAAAAAGGGAAGCATGGCTGCCATTACCACGATCAGGCTGCAGAGCAGGTATTTTCGCCCTCCCCATATCTTCACCGAGAAGAATAGAAGGATTGGTACCACGATCAGCATGACCGCAAATGCAAACCAGGTGCGGCGGCTTACCTTTCCCTGGCGCTCCATCTGGCGGATAATCATTCCGTCGGACGGAAGGGTATATTCTTCCAGTTCTTCAGAAGGAACTTCTTTTCGATGGAAAGGATTTTGTTTTCCCGAATTCTTTAAACGGGCGGCATCCGAAGCTGGTTTTTCTTCCCCAAAGAATTCATCCAGAAATTCATCTAACTGGGATTCGTCAAGCATGACACCACATCCTTTCCGGTAACTGCCTCTGGAAACAGACCTCTTGCCATACGGTTTGCCGCAGTGGTATAAAAATTATTTCCAGCGAAAAAGTCTCTTGTCTTTTTGCTTGTCACCACATTTCCCTCAAAAAACAGGCCTGTCGTATCCGCATACTCGGCTACAAATTCCACGTCATGGGAAATCATGAAAATCGTCATTCCATGGGACTGCAGCTTCTTCAGAATTCCACCAAGCTCTTCTTTGTATTCCGCGTCCATTCCCTTGGTAGGCTCATCCATAAGAAGGATCTTCGGGCGAAGAAGAAGCACTTTTGCAAGGGCAAGCCGCTGCTGTTCCCCGCCGCTTAAATCATAGGGATGGCGTTCAAGCAGTCCCTCCAAATGGGTAAGGCTTACAATCCCCTCAATGGCTTTTTCCTTTTTCATGGAAATGGGATACTCGTTAGACGGCTTTTCTTTTTTTCCGCCGATCACGCTATAGAGGTCTTCTAGTACGGTCTTTTTTAAAAAGATGCTCTGGGGATTCTGCGGCATAACACCTAGATACCCGCAGTATAACTTCCGGTCGGAAAAGGAACGAAGATCCTTTCCATCCAGGTAGATTCTGCCGCTGTACGGCTGATGTACTCGTCCAAGTAAAGATAAGGTGGTACTCTTTCCGGTTCCATTTCCCCCTACCAGGCCATAGAATTCTCCCTTTTTTACTTCCAGTGACAGATCCTGAATAACATCGGGGCTGTCCTTTTCATACCGGAACCAGACATCCTTCATCTGGATGGCTGGGGGCGTATTTTCTTTCTGGCGCTTGAAATGTCCGAAAAAGCCTGTCGTTTCGTTTTCGTTTTTCTCCCCTTTTTTTTCCAGCCTTTGGTTGGCCTGTTGGATCTGTTCTTTTTTTATTCCTTTTTCTTCTATATATTCCCGGATCCACTGTCTGCCTTCACTTACGGTAAGGGGACAGGTAAGGGCGCTCTCTGTCCCTGCATAAATCTGCATGGGAACCGGCATGGATAAAAACATACCGTGGTGCTGTTCCTTTAATTTGGTTCCAATCTCCCGGGGTTTTCCTTCCAAAAACAGGGTTCCCTCATCCATGACAAACACCCGGTCGGCATACGGGATGATATCCTGCAGGCGGTGTTCGGTGAGCAGTACAGTCGTTCCAATATCACGGTTGATCTTCTTCACGGTCTCCAAAAAATCGGAGGCTGCAATGGGATCCAGCTGGGAGGTTGGCTCGTCCAGGATCAGTAAAGACGGGTGCATAGCCATCACGGAAGCCAGGTTTAGAAGCTGTTTTTGCCCACCTGACAATTCCGATACATTTTTATAAAACCACTTCTGGATGCCAAAATAACTTGCCATCTCTGCCACCCGAAGGCGGATGGTGGCATTGTCATACCCAAGGCTTTCCAGTCCAAACGCCAGCTCATGCCATACCTTATCGGTCACGATCTGGTTGTCCGGATTTTGCATCACAAACCCGATCTCCTGGCTCTGGGTGCGGTGGTCGGTATCCCTAAGCGGAATATTCCGGTAGAGGATCTCCCCCTCTTTTTCTCCAGCTGGTGCAAGCACGCTTTTTAACTGGCGAAGCAGGGTGCTTTTTCCGCAGCCGCTCCTTCCCATGATGACATTTAAGGTTCCTTCTTTTATGTTCAGGTTTACATGCTCCAGAACTTTTCTGGAACTTTCCGGATAGGAAAACCCGAAATCCTTTATTTCTACAAGATTCATCTGTCTGTTCCTTCCTGTTCCAGCGTCTGGTAAATTTTTTGATACGTCATTTCAAGGTCTGTCGTTTCTTTTCTCCTGCTATAGGAAAAGCGGATGGTTTCTGTCACATCCAGCAGCACTGGAAGAAAACAAAAGGCTGCAAAACAAAGATAAGTAAGCAGGGCAAGTAACGGGGAAACCGAAACGGGTGCCGCGTATCCCTGGATGGTAAAGCCAGCTAACAGGATTCTGGGATCATAACTTGCATAGGCAGCCCCTTTGATACAGCCCCCTGTAAATATAGCAGACAGTCCGATCATCATTCCCAGGACATACTTATCTTTTCTTGTAAAATGGTAAATGGAAAACGCAGTCCTTCCCTTCAGACCATATCCCCTGCTTCGCATGGAATCAGAGGTCTCAATGGCATTTTCCAGCGCCCAGGTAACCAGGATGGAGAGCATGTTAAGGCCATGGCGGATACGCGCAAAAAGGCTCCCTTCTGATACATCCCGTCCCATGGCTTTCTGCCCGCTTCGGATTACTTTTAACTGTGCAGTAAACCTTGGCACAAACCGAAGCGCCATAGATAAGATCAGGGAAAGCGCCGGAATGATCCGCCCAAACAGATAGATAAATTTATCCGTTGTCATCACTTTATTGTAACAGGAAAACCACTGGATGACTACGAACATCACAGCGCCAAGCACCACACCGTACACAAGTGCTTCCAGGGTGATCCAGTTGCCGCTGCTTTTTACATAATACAGCATGGTAACCCCGTAATGATTAAACATGGGATTTAATAGTGCCACAATGAGAAGACCTGGCAGAGTAAGAAGAAAGCTTTGTTTCAGAGTCTTTTCCCATCCGTTTAATAAAAACGAATAGGAAAATGCTCCAATATAAGAGATCCCGATGAACACCGGGTGTTGATTGAACATGGTAAAAAAAAGTACCACTGTAAAATAGAAAAAATTCAAAAAAGGATGACAGGCAGAAAAGGTATCCATTACCGTAAGGTTTGCACACGTTCTGTTGTTTTTTTCTTTATTCATTGACAACGCTTTCGGCACCGATATACTCCCTCTTCAGTTCATACTCATCACAATAGGCATCCATCTTGCTGCCCTTATAACAGCGAATGGTACAGCTCTTATTAACGATCCACGGACCGACATACTCCGGATCGTGACGGATTTCCACACTTTCCAGCCGGTTGCAGCCATGGAATACCCAGCGTTCGATCACATCCACACTCTCCGGGATCACAACATGTTTTAAGTTGTTGCATTTGAAAAAGGCACTATCGCCAAGTTCTACTAAACCTTCCGGAAGGTTTAATTCCTCAAGGCCTGTAAACCGAAACGCCTCTGCCTCGATTACCTTCAAGGTATCTGGGAAAATTACCTTTTTTAACTCCTTGCACCGAAAGAACGCTTTACTTCCAATCACTTCAACGTGGTCTGGCAGCACCAGTCTTTTTAGCTTGGAACAGGAATCAAATGCTCCCTCCTGAATTTCCCGGCACTCTGAGTCTTTTGCAAACACGGCTCTTAATAGATTGGTACAATCACGGTAAGCTTTTGGTCCTAAGGTTTTTAAAGACGCTGGAAAATGGACTGCACGCAGGCTGTGATTTTC
>OHZB01000251.1_pt1 | contig 16439 bp, 11 predicted proteins | sample 1580351 | NCBI WGS metagenome assembly OHZB01 (sample SAMEA3882512, study PRJEB24775) | human gut metagenome | biome: human-associated habitat; feature: intestine environment; material: feces | place: Netherlands | collected 2009/2010 | reverse complement strand
TGCAGAATATGGTATCGCTGCACACTGGAAATATAAGGAGTCGTCTGACGGAAAGGCTCCTGTAGGTAAGAGTGAGGAAGAGAAACTGAACTGGCTGCGTCAGATTCTGGAATGGCAGAGAGACATGTCCGATAATAAAGAGTTCATGAGTCTTCTGAAAAATGATCTGGATCTGTTTGCAGACAGTGTATACTGCTTTACTCCACAGGGAGATGTGAAAACCCTTCCTAACGGCTCCACCCCCATTGATTTTGCATACAGCGTGCACAGTGCTGTAGGAAACAAAATGGTAGGTGCCAGGGTAAATGGCAAACTGGTGCCCATTGAATACCGGATCCAGAATGGTGACCGTATTGAAATCATTACTTCCCAGAATTCTCAGGGACCAAGCCGTGACTGGCTGAAGGTGGTCAAGAGCACACAGGCCAGAAATAAAATCAATCAGTGGTTCAAGAAAGAACTGAAGGAAGATAATATTCTGAAGGGTAAGGAAATGCTTACCCAATATGCCAAGAGCAAGGGCTTTAAATTCGCTAATTACACCAAGACTCAGTATCTGGACGCAGTCCTTCGTAAATATGGTTTCCGTGACTGGGATTCTGTACTTGCCGCCATCGGACATGGCGGACTGAAAGAGGGACAGGTATTTAATAAGCTTGTAGAAGCTTATGATAAAGAGAATAAAAAGAATCTCACAGATGAAGAAGTTCTGGAGGCAGCAGCCGCAGAGAATCAGGATAAGAAGCATCATATCAAGAGCAAGAGCGGCATTGTAGTACGGGGCATTCATGACGTTGCAGTACGTTTCTCCAAATGCTGTAATCCGATTCCCGGTGATGAGATTGTTGGATATGTTACAAGAGGCCGTGGTGTTACCATTCATCGAACTGACTGTGTAAATGTGATGAATATGTCTGAAATGGACAGAAGACGTCTTCTGGAAGCAGAGTGGCAGGATCCGGAGATCAAGCCGGATGAGCATTACATGGCTGAGATCAATGTATATGCTAATAATCGTACCGGTCTTCTGGTTGATATTTCCAAGATCTTTACAGAGCGTAAGATTGACATCCGAAATATTAACTGCCGAACAAACAAGCAGGAGAAGGCCACTATTTCTGTAAGCTTTAACGTCAGCTGTAAGGATGAACTGAATTCCCTTATCGAGAAGATACGTCAGCTGGAAAGTGTTTTGGATGTAGAAAGAACTACAGGCTGAGAAACAATGGAAATGTGAACTGGCTGGAGATATACAGTACGTTGAGCATTGGATGGTATGTTACCGGTCAGGACACGGACAATAACGGAATAATAACATAAATGGCATATCAGCTGCCATGAAAGGATAATCTATGGGAAAACTTGAATTACAGCAGATGGTTCTTGGCCCTGTATATACCAATTGCTACTTTTTAAAAAATAAAGAAACTGGTGAAACACTGATTGTTGATCCGGCAGATTCACCGAAGAGAATCTTTCAGAAGGTGGAAGATATGGGGGCAAAGCCGGTAGGAATCCTTCTGACTCATGGACATTTTGACCACATTATGGCAGTACAGGCTGTGAAAGCTGAGTATCAGATTCCGGTTTATGCCTGCCGCCAGGAAGAAGAAATGCTTCGGGAGCCTTCTGTGAATATGACTGACCGGATGCATAAACCATGTTCTGTGCGTCCTGATGTTTTTCTGGAGGACCTGCAAGTATTTGAAGCTGCTGGATTTTCTATTCAGATGCTCCACACTCCAGGACACACGAAAGGAAGCTGCTGCTACTATCTGAAAGACGAAAGGGTTCTGTTCAGCGGGGATACATTATTCTGCGGTTCTGTTGGAAGAACGGATTTTCCAGGCGGCAGTTCCCGTGAAATCCGGGAGAGCCTTCATAAGCTGTTAAATGCCCTTCCAGATGAAACAAATGTTTATCCGGGGCATGATACATCTACAACTATCGGTTACGAAAAGAGGTACAATCCATTTGTGTAAAATAGGAATCCTGCTGCTTGACAGGGATTTCGAGCATGATATATATGAATTAATAAAAGCATTTTATCCGGAAGGAGATATCCACAGCCTCTACGAAAAAGACGAAGAGGAGTACGATATCTTCTTTACTGTGAAAAAAGAAAATGACAATTTTGTTATAAAATATGAGACGAAGGATCAAAAAGGTGTTGCCAGCGCAGAGGTGATCCGGGGGGCAGACGGGGATTCCAGTCAGGAAACTCATGAGAAACTCAGGGATGCCCATGAGCTTCGTAAAGCCAACAAGGACAGTCTGAAATATGCACTGTACAATGTTCTGGTGAAGCTTACCGGCAGAACCCTTCCATGGGGGAATCTTACGGGAATTCGTCCGGCCAAGCTTGCCATGGGGATGATCGAGAGTGGTATGAAAAATACCGAGATTGCACAGGAAATGCGGGAGCGTTACCTGGTAAGCGCAAAGAAAACTGCTCTTGCCATCACCATAGCAAACAGGGAGCGGGCACTTCTTCAGGATATTGATTATGAGCATGGTTACAGCTTATATGTAGGTATTCCCTTTTGTCCAAGTATCTGTTTGTATTGTTCCTTCAGCTCCTACCCTTTGAAGCTCTGGGCAAAAAGAGTAGATGAATATCTGGATGCTTTATGTCTGGAAATTCGCGAAACGGCCAGGATGATGAAGAACTACAAGCTGGATACGATTTATATCGGCGGAGGCACACCTACCACGTTAGAGCCGTATCAGCTGAAAAGGCTTCTTGAACAGCTGGGAGAGTCCTTTGGTTTTGATGGACTTGTAGAATTTACCATTGAAGCTGGCAGACCAGACAGTATTACAAGGGAGAAGCTTGAGACGATCAAAGAATTTCCTGTGACCAGAATTTCTGTTAATCCCCAGACCATGAATCAGGATACTCTGGAAATCATTGGAAGACGTCATACTGTGGCACAGACCATAGAAGCTTTCCATCTTGCCAGAGAACTGAATTATAACAATATTAACATGGATCTCATTGTAGGACTGCCTGGAGAGGATATTTCCAAGGTGAAATACACATTGGAGAAAGTAAAAGAGCTTTCCCCGGACAGCCTTACCGTACATTCTCTGGCTGTGAAGCGTGCAGCACGCCTGAATATGTTTAAGGACAAATATCAGGAGATGACATTTGAAAATAACCAGGAGATCATGGATCTGACACAGCAGACAGCCTATGAAATGGAAATGGGACCTTATTATCTGTACAGACAGAAGAATATGAAGGGAAATTTTGAAAATGTAGGCTATGCAAAGGTTGACAAAGCCGGGATTTACAATATACTGATTATGGAAGAAAAACAACCGATCATTGCTCTTGGAGCAGGCGGTTCTTCCAAACTGGTCTTTGACCATGGCAAACGTATTGAGCGGGTGGAGAATGTGAAAGATGTCACAAGCTATATTGCCCGTATTGATGAGATGATTGAAAGAAAGCGAACAGGAATTGGAACCTGGTTGTAGGAGGGAGGGAAAATTCTTGGAAAAGCTTTCCAGTGAACAGTCAGAAACATCCGACAGAGTTCTGGAATTTGATTTATCAGCAGAGTTAAGGCATGGAATCGCAGTGAGTAATCTGGCGTACGCGTTAAGTCAGGAGCTTGGACTTCCTCATGAGCAGTGTTACGATCTTGCAATTGCAGGAATGCTTCACGACATAGGAAAGCTGAAACTGAGAAGCTATATCAACGGGCAGGAAAGTAATCCCATGGTAATTGAGGAATTGAAATATGTCCGCATGCATTCTACACTTGGCTATGAGGAACTGAAAGACCAGGGCTATTCGGATTTTGTTCTTGAGAGTATTCTTTATCATCATGAAAATTACGATGGAAGCGGTTATCCGTCCAATCTGGCAGGGAAGGAGATTCCCATTGGTGCCCGGATTCTTCGTGTATGCGATGTATTCTGTGCATTGAGTCAGGAGCGGTCTTACCGCAAGGCTTTTGATAAGCATACTGTGATGGAATTGATGATAGATGAAATAAAAAACTTTGATCTGGAAGTATTTCTTGCATTTCAAAGAGTAGTACACGCCAGCCAGGCTGGTAAATAAGGAGGACACATGGCATTAAAGAAGAAGCCGGTTACCGGCATGAAAGATATTTTACCAAAGGAGATGGAAGTCCGTAACTACGTTACAGGACTGATCCGTGAGACATATGGTTCCTTTGGATTTACTTCAATTGAGACTCCGGGAGTGGAGCACATTGAGAACCTGTGCAGCAAACAGGGCGGTGATAATGAGAAGCTGATTTTCAAAATCTTAAAAAGAGGTGAGAAGCTGAAGCTTGACCAGGCAAAAGAAGAAGCTGATCTTGTGGATTCAGGTCTTCGCTATGATCTGACAGTACCTCTTTCCAGATATTATTCAAATAACTCTAATGAACTGCCTGGACCATTTAAGGCACTTCAGATGGGATATGTATGGAGAGCTGATCGTCCGCAGAGAGGACGTTTCCGTCAGTTTATGCAGTGTGACATTGACATTTTAGGTGAGCCTACTTATATGGCAGAAATCGAGCTGGTACTTGCGACTACTACACTTCTTGGCAAGCTTGACTTCCATAATTTCACTATCCGTATCAATGACCGCCGTATTCTGAAGGCTATGGCTGAGTATAGCGGATTTCCGAAGGAAAGCTTTGATACTGTATTTATCATTCTTGACAAAATGGATAAGATTGGTCTTGAGGGCGTAGCGAAAGAACTGGAAGAGGAAGGCTTTGCAAAAGAAAGCATTGATACTTATCTTGCGATGTTTAAAGAAATCAGCTCAGATATCCAGGGCGTAAGATATTGCAAGGAGAAGCTGGCAGATGTTCTTGACGAACAGATCGCAGCAGATCTTGAGACAATCATTTCCACTGTGGAAGCTGTGAAGACTGCTGACTTTAAGATGGCATTTGATCCTACACTGGTTCGCGGCATGTCTTATTACACCGGTCCGATCTTCGAAATTTCCATGGATGAGTTTGGCGGCAGCGTTGGCGGCGGCGGACGTTATGATGAGATGATTGGTAAATTTACAGGAAACAATACAAGTGCATGCGGATTCTCTATTGGATTTGAGCGTATTGTTATGCTCCTTCTTGAAAGAGGATATCAGATTCCTACAGCGAAGACTAAGAAAGCATATCTTATTGAGAAAAATATGCCGTCAGACAAGCTGATTGAGATTTTCCGTCAGGCAGAAGAAGAGAGAAAGACCGGGGTTCAAGTCAATATCTCTATTATGAAGAAGAATAAGAAATTCCAGAAAGACCAGATGACAGCTGAAGGCTATACGGAATTTGTGGAATTCTTTAAACGCTGATAAAGAGATTTAACGTGTTGTTTTTGAAAAACAGCCGTCAATGATATTTTATGGATCATTTAAAGCAATACAGCTGAATGGTTCATAATCAGAGAAAGCTGGGGGAAACCCCATAGAATAAGGAGGCGCCTTAAAATGGCTGAGAGTATGCAGGGACTGCACAGAACCTGTCGATGTGCAGAAGTGACCACACAGATGGTAGGCAGCGAAGTAACACTTATGGGATGGGTTCAGAAAGCAAGAGATAAAGGAGGAATCATTTTCGTAGATTTACGTGACCGCAGTGGTATTATGCAGCTGATCTTTGAAAATGGTTCCATTGATGAGGAAGGCTTTGCCAAAGCCGGCAAGCTGAGAAGTGAGTTTGTGATCGCAGTTACCGGAACCGTTGAGAAACGTGGTGGTGCAGTAAATGAGAATCTTGCAACAGGTGAGATCGAAGTGAGAGCAAAATCTCTCCGTGTTCTTTCCGAGGCAGAAGTTCCGCCATTCCCGGTTGAGGAGAACAGCAAAACAAAAGAGGATGTACGTCTGAAATACCGTTACCTTGACTTAAGACGTCCGGATCTTCAGAGAAACCTGATCCTGAAGAGCCGTGTAATGCAGCTGACAAGATCCTTCTTTACAAACGAGGGATTCCTGGAGATTGAGACTCCTATGCTTGGAAAGAGTACTCCTGAAGGTGCAAGAGATTATCTGGTGCCATCCCGTGTACATCCTGGCTGCTTCTATGGTCTGCCGCAGTCACCGCAGCTGTACAAACAGCTTCTGATGTGTTCCGGATATGACAGATACATCCAGATTGCAAGATGCTTCCGTGATGAGGATCTTCGTGCTGACCGTCAGCCGGAGTTCACACAGATCGATATGGAGCTTTCTTTCGTAGATGTAGATGATGTAATCGATGTAAATGAGAGATATCTTTCCTACCTGTTCAAAGAGGTTCTTGGTATCGATGTGAAACTTCCAATCGAGAGAATCACATGGCAGGAAGCAATGGATCGTTTCGGTTCTGATAAACCGGATATGAGATTTGGCATGGAGCTTCATGATGTAAGCGATATTGTGAAGAACTGTGGATTCTCCGTATTTACAGGTGCTCTTGAAGCTGGTGGAAGCGTTCGTGGTATCAACGCAGAAGGCCAGGGCAGTATGCCTCGTAAGAAAATTGACAAGTTAGTAGAGTTTGCCAAGGGATATGGTGCAAAAGGTCTTGCATACATTGCAATCGCAGAAGATGGCACCAGAAAGTCTTCCTTTGCCAAGTTTATGACAGATGAGGAGATGGATGCTCTTGTAGCTGCTATGGACGGTAAAGCAGGTGACCTGCTTCTGTTTGCAGCGGATAAGAAGAAACTGGTTTATGATGTTCTTGGCGCACTTCGTCTGGAGCTTGCAAAACAGATGGATCTTCTTGACAAGAACGAATACCGCTTCGTATGGGTAACGGAGTTCCCGCTTCTTGAGTGGAGCGAGGAAGAAAACCGTTTCACAGCTATGCACCATCCATTTACAATGCCGATGGATGAGGATATCCCGCTTCTCGACACAGATCCGGGCGCTGTTCGTGCGAAGGCTTACGATATTGTACTGAATGGTAACGAGATCGGCGGCGGCAGTGTTCGTATCCATCAGGATGACATTCAGGAGAGAATGTTTAAAGAGCTTGGATTTACTCCGGAAGCTGCCCATGAGCAGTTCGGATTCCTTCTGGATGCATTCAAATACGGAGTTCCGCCTCACGCCGGACTGGCTTATGGTCTTGACCGTCTGGTTATGCTCATTGCCAAGGTTGACAGCATTCGTGACGTAATTGCATTCCCGAAGGTAAAAGATGCATCCTGTCTGATGACTCAGGCACCGCAGCGCGTAAGCGAAGCACAGCTGGACGAGCTGGGACTTGAAGTTGAGAAAGAAGCTGCTCCAGAGACTGAGGAATAAGAAAAGAAATACAACAAGAGATAACTTTGCTTATGATTTGGAATAAGCTGACTGAAAAATCCTGCCTGCAAAAATGGGTGGGATTTTTCTTTTGGAAGACTGTTGTCACGCTCTGGCAGGCATGGACTTTGGGTTCGCTGTCAGCACAAATAAAAACGCCTCTGCACAAATTTGCAGAGGCGTAAATCTTAACTATATCATCCGTTGGTTTCCTGCTTGTCTTCTACCGGGCTGGAACTTAAAGTTCCAAACAATGCCTGTCCAAACACCGTTCCTGCGTCTTCCAGTTTCCAGGAAGCACCGTCGTTGATCAGTGTGAAAGTCGTTTCCACTGTTTTAGTAGCTGTATTTTCTTCAATATATTCAAGAAGCAGACTGTAGGACTTTTCATATCGTTTTTGGGCACCGTCGATAACAGCATCCACAGAGGCAAGATAGGTATCCAGCTCCTTCTGATAATTTTCCAGAATATCATCGCTGTCAAAGGTGGTAATATTGGCTGTAACTGTGGCTGTATAGCCGGAAACAGTGGTTTCCCCAATAGAATAATCAAAGGTAGAGTGAACCTGTTTTACCAGTGCTTCTGCAAGGCTGATCTTTGCAGGGTCTTCTGTGCTGATAATGGAATCTGCATTTAAATAATTGCCCAGTTCCTCTGCAGTCATATTTTTCAGGGTATTCAGATAAACTAAGATTGTGTCTTCCGGTGATAAAATATCCGGGTCTGTGAGATCGTTCATAAGACCGCCGACAAGGTCATTTTCCAGTGTATTGGTGCGCCGGATCTCCCAACTGGTTTCGCCGTCTTTATCTGAGGCGTCTAAGGAGATGGTGCAGTTACGCTCCACAGTCTGGTAGTCATTACTCTTAAGCAGTTCATCCAGAAGCGTGTAGCGCTCTTCAAGGGAAATGGTCTGTTCCGTGGCTTCTTCAGAGGAAGCGGACTGGGAAATTTCATGCTTCAGCTGCGCCTTGGAAAAATCTTCAGCAAGCGCATGGGCATCCAGAGTGACCAGCCTGAGATTCGCCTGTGCGGATTGTTTGTCCTTGTCTACGTTAACATCCAGAATTTTATAATCAAAATCCTGGAAAAAGAGAGAAAAGACTTCTTCAATATCAGAAGAAATAGTGATATCTTCGGGTTCACCGGGGAAAAGCTCCTGGTAGGAGATGTATTTCTGTGTGGTAATGGAATCCAGATCCTTTAGCTGATCCAGTTCCTGTTTTACTGCGTCCTCGATTTTTTTCTCCTCCTTGCTGGTACAGCCGCACAGTGAAAAAGTGCAGAGAAGCAAAAGAAGAGGAAGCAGAAATCTGACTGACTTCATACAGAGTTCTTTCCTTTCAAATTATTACGTAAAATGTTTATAAAACTTTTTTATTATACCATTTTTTTTCATAAAAGTCAAAAATGCCTAAAATTTAGACGATATTTCTAAAAAAAGAGTGAATAAATTGTGAAAAATGCATTATCAGCTTAGAATGCTTTTCTTTTGAGGCTGAATCTGTTATTATAAACAGGGTAAATGCAGATGACAGATGTGGAGATATATCTGTTATAATTGCAAAAGATATTGAAAAACCATTGAGTTATCGTATAGGAGGTAACCATGAAGAAAAAAGGTTTTGTCATCGGAGGGTTGATCATTCTTGCTGGAGCAGCTGGTGCCGGTGGCTGGTATTACTATAAAGAAAATTATGGGGATTCTGCAGCGGCTTCTGGTGAAGTTGCATATGTGACTAAGATCAGCACTCTTCTTGGAGAAGATTCCGGAGTGCTGAACCGGTTCGCAGGCGTAGTAGAACCTCAGGAGACGGTAAAGGTAAATATTGAGAACAATCGAACTGTTACCGAAGTAAAGGTGAAGGTTGGAGATGAGGTAAAGAAGGGACAGCTGCTTTTTGAATACGACCTGAGCAGTATCCAGGACAGCCTGAAGGAAGCCCAGCTGGCTCTTGATCGTCTGAAGAATGAAGCACTCAGCCTCAATACGCAGATATCCACTCTTGAGAAAGAGAAGAAGAAAGCCAATAAGAACAGTCAGCTTTCTTATACCATTGAGATTGAAACGAATAAGATGAATCTGAAGAAGAACGAATATGACCAGGTGAGCAAGCAGGCAGAGATTGATAAGCTGCAGGCCGCTACCACCAATACAGAAGTACGAAGCGAAATCGACGGAGTCATCCAGAAAATTGATACCAGTAAGCTGGGAAGCGATGATGGAGATACTCTGGATGACAGCATGGGAGCTGATTCCGGAAGTGATTCTTCTGATAATTCTTTTATCACCATTCTCAGTACAGGTGCTTACCGTATTAAGGGGCAGGTAAATGAGCAGAATCGTAATACGGTTGTTCCAGGCTCTGCAGTTATTGTACGTTCCAGAGTTGATGAGAATCAGATCTGGCATGGAACTATGGGGGCTGTGGACGAGCAGAATTCAAGTAACAGCAATAGCAGCAATTCCTATTATTTTGGTGGATCAAGCGATGATACCACAAGTTCCAGTACGTATCCTTTTTACGTAACCCTGGATTCTTCGGATGGACTTATGCTGGGACAGCATGTATACATAGAGATGGATGAAGGTCAGGAGGAGCAGAAGACTGGCATCTGGCTTGGGGATTATTATATTGTAGATGCTGATACGGAAAGTCCTTATGTATGGGCTGTAGATTCTAAAGGCAGACTGGAGAAGCGCTCTGTTGTTCTGGGACAGCATGATGATGATCTTTCAGAATATGAGATCATAGATGGCCTTACAGAAGATGATAGTATTGCGTTCCCATCAGACAGTCTGGCAGAGGGAATGCGGACAAAGGACGTATCTGAGATGACAGATGAGGAGCTGGAGGCTGTTGATATGGAAAGTAATCTGGATGGCAGTGAGTACTCAGACGGAGATACCATGGAGCCTATGGATGGAGACTATTCCAGTGCGGACTTTGAGACAGGTGTTTCTGATGAAAGCATGGATGCAGCCATTGATGGTGATTATACAGACTTTTCAGAAGATTTCTCAGATGAAGATTTTACAGAGGATGATTCAGAAGATTTTACTGATGAGAGCATTGATGAGCCTGGACAGTATGGTTCTGATGATACGGAGGCCGCAGGATGATACTTGAACTGAAGGGGATTTATAAAGATTACCAGCAGGGAAAAATGATTGTCCCCGTATTGAAGGACGTAAACTTTTCCATGGAAGAGGGCGAATATGTAGCCATCATGGGACCTTCCGGTTCTGGTAAATCTACATTGATGAATATAATCGGTTGTCTGGATCAGGCAACCAAGGGAACTTTTTTCCTGGATGGGCAGGACATCAGCAAATGTTCTGAGAATGAGATGTCAGATATCCGTCTGAACAAGATTGGATTTGTATTTCAGAGTTTTCATCTTCTTCCGAGGCAGTCTGCTATTTCCAATGTGGAAATGCCGCTGAACTATGCTCATGTGCCGAAGAAGGAGCGACGCGAGCGCGCTTTTGCAGCACTAGACAGGGTGGGGCTTGCAGACCGTGTGGATTTCAGACCAAACCAGCTCTCTGGTGGACAGATGCAGCGAGTTGCCATCGCCCGTGCCATTGTAAATAATCCAAGACTTCTTCTGGCTGATGAGCCTACCGGTGCACTGGACAGTAAGTCTGGCAGACAGGTTATGGAGCTTTTCCAGAAGCTGAATGATGAAGGTGTTTCTGTTCTTATGATCACTCATGATCCGGATATTGCAGCACATGCCAAGCGGGTAGTTATGATCCGTGACGGTGAGCTTCAGGAAAAGAGGTGATCCTATGGGAAAAGCGAAGAAAATTATAATAGGTGTGGTAGTCACAGCTCTTGTCGGAACCGGTATTGGCGGTGGACTGATGTATGTACGGAAAGGAAGCCAGAAGGAAGTGCTGGTGGCAAGCGTCAGTGATCTGGCAGGTGAGAGATATGATTCCGATGCTACATTGAGTGGAACTGTATATGCCAATGCAACACAGAGGATTTCCGTAGAGAAAGACATGATCATCCAGGAAATTTATGTGAGCAAAGGGGATGAGGTAAAGCCTGGAGACAAGCTGATTTCTTTTGACATGACGCTTGTGGAAATGGAACTGAACATTGCCAAGCTGAAGCTTCAGAAACAGCAGCAGGATCTTGCTGCTGCAAAGAAAAGACTTGCCAGCCTGCAAAATGGCGGACCGATTCTTGATTCCGATTCTTCCTCCGCAGACAATCTGATTGATTCAGGAGAGGATTCTACAGAAGATGACAGCTCAGCTCTTACGGGAGATGATGAACTGTCTTCCGCAGTAACTGCTTCTGATCATTATCTGGCAGCTGTTTTGCAGCCAATGCTTCTGGCTGCTGTGACAGATGGATTTGCAGACGCTCAGGCAGTTGGAAATGAAGAAATTACTTCTGCAGATACCCAGGAAGTGGGAAGCGAAGATATTGGTTCTGCAGATGAAATGACAAGCGGTGACACAGGAGATCTTTCTGCTGATACAGAAGCTGATTCCGGAGATGATTCTGAAGATGATTCAGAGGATAGCTCTGGCGATCCGGGTACTGCTTCCGGATTTTATGACGAACCTTCCAGTGATGGTTTTAGCAGTGATATTTCAGACACGAATCAGGGAGGATTTTTCGATGGAAGCAATTCTGGTTCCTCACAGAATCATGCTACCGTTGGAAATGACGGATTTGTAGATGGAGAGGAACCTTTTTACCTGACTCTGGATTATGATACAGAACCTTATCAGGGAACAGGAACCGAAGAAGATCCTTATCTGTATCTTTGTTCCAGTGCAAAAGGCAAGGTAAATGTAACCGGAGCCTTTCTGAACAAGATGGCTGGCTATAATGCTGACGGAACCATTCTTCTTCATCCGGGCGGATACTGGTATCTGCTGGAATTCCATCAGAATGATACCATTGCTGATTATACCAACAGAAAAGAATCCTGTACCGGATACTATCTGGTCGATGGAAATATGCTCAGCAATCCGGTTGACCGTTTTGCGGAAATGGATTTTACCCTTGACGGGGCTATGCAGTATGATAATGGAGATGACGAGCCGGATATTCCTGGTGATGGAGGCAGTGGTGGCGGAAGCTCTTCCCTGTCCCGTTCAGAGGCCATTAAGATCCAGAAGAACCGGATCGCCAGTCTGGAACTGGATGTGCAGGAGAGTGAGATCAGTATCAGTAAGCTTCAGAAGAAAGCTGACAGACAGATGATCACCAGTAAGCTGGATGGTATTGTAACCACTGTGGGAGATGCAGCTACAGGTACCAATTCAGAATCTGATTCCTTTATGATCGTTAAGAGCAAAGACGGCTATTACGTACAGGGAACTGTAGGGGAACTTATGCTTGACCAGGTGAAGGAAGGCACAATTTTGAACTGCAATTCTTATGGTGAGAATGGATATATGAATTTTGAGGCTGAGGTGATCCAGGTTTCCGATTATGCAGTTGATGGAGACAGCTCCTATTATTACTATGGAGACAGCAATCCAAATGTTTCTTCTTATAATTTTACTGCCAAGATCACAGATGACACCGTGCAGGTAAGTGTTGGAGACTGGGTGGATATCCAGCTGGAGCAGCAGGCGCAGAGCACGGATGGCATTGTTCTTTCCAAGGCTTTTGTCCGTACGGAAGACGGCGTAAGCTATGTGTATAAGGATGACAATGGCGTGCTGAAGAAACAGATCGTTAAGGTAAAAGAGAATGTAAACGGTGGTGCTTATGTATTGGTAAGCGGCGGCTTATCCATGGATGACAAGATTGCATTCCCTTATTCGAAATCCATCAAAGAAGGTATGAAGACAAAGGAAGGATCGCTGGATACGTTTATGGGATATGACTCCACATCATATGGCGGTCTTGGTTAAGGAGGGATTTCATGTTTGAAAATATACGTCTGGCATTCCAGGGAATCTGGTCACACAAGATGAGATCTTTCCTTACAATGCTGGGTATTATTATCGGTATTGCATCTATTATTGCCATTGTTTCCACGATTAAGGGAACGAGTGAGCAGATTAAGGATAACCTGATCGGTTCTGGAAATAACACGGTAAATGTAACTTTGTCACAGGGAGACAGTGCTTACAGTGTGGATTATTATGATGGCAGTTCTTCCGGCTCTACACCGATCCTAAGTCAGAGCCTGAAGGATGAAGTATTAAAAACAGATCATGTGGAGAATGCAACATTTTTCTACAGCAGAACAGACTACAACAGCAGTGTTTACTATGAGAACAGCAGTTTTTCCGGCGGTAAGGTCTATGGCATTGATACCAATTATCTGAATACCTGCGGTTATCAGGTTCGTTCCGGAAGGGGATTTGTACAGGCTGACTATGATAATTTCCGCAAGGTGGCACTGGTGGACAGCTATGCTGCTGATACCATGTTTCCGGGAGCGAATCCGGTGGGAAAAATCATTGAGATCGGTTCTGAACCCTATACAATTGTAGGAGTTGTACGCCAGTCGGCTGACAGCTTGCCAAACATGGATACACCGAGTGATTTCGACAGCTATTATGAAAATGTAATTGGAACCGTAATGATTCCAAATAAATGCTGGCCGATTTCTTACAAATTTGATGAGCCTGAGAATGCGATCGTCAAAGTAGACAGCACGGACAACATGAGTGAGACTGGTTCTGCAGTAGCGAAGATTCTGAATAAATCCATCAGCAGCACTGGCAGTGGAAGCAGCGGTTTCAAGTATAAAGCAGATGATGTTATGCAGCGGGTAAAGGATCTTCAGGATTTAAGTGAGAGCACCAACTCCCAGCTGATCTGGATCGCAAGTATTTCTCTTCTGGTTGGAGGTATTGGTGTTATGAATATCATGCTGGTATCTGTAACCGAGCGTACCAAGGAGATTGGTCTGAAGAAGGCGATTGGTGCCAGAAAGAAGGTGATTCTGGGACAGTTCCTGACGGAGGCAGCAGTACTTACCAGTGTTGGAGGTATTATCGGAGTTGTTCTTGGAATCGGACTTTCAAAAGTAGTATCCAAGGTGGCAGGCTCACCTACAGCCATTAGTGTTCCGGCGATTATAGGCTCTGTAGTATTCTCTATGCTGATCGGTATCATCTTTGGTCTGCTTCCTTCTGTTAAGGCGGCCAACCTGAATCCGATTGATGCACTTAGAAGTGAGTAATGGTTTATATTTGCAATAAATGTTAATATTGTTATAAAAATGAACAGCTGAAAGCATGGATCAGATGATTTGTGTTTGGAGCTGTTCTTTTTTTATGAGTCAATTCATGCGTCAAAGTATGTTTTTGAGTTATTTGTGTAAAGTGGAGTGTGCAGATTGTGGAAATGCTTTTAGGACAGGCTATAGAGAATGTTATGTTTCGCCGGTTAAAATTTTGCAAAATATAAGGGGAAACATGATATACTTGTTTAGAGATTACATAGAGATTCCTTTGGTAGGATTATTGCATACCACTGGAAGGAGAATTTTAATATGCAAAAATATAAAAAATGGAAACAAGTTCTGTCTGTTTCTACAGCAGTAAGTCTATGCATTGCGGGTGCGGGAAGCCTGATGGGCTGCGGCAGTACTGACAGAGGGAAGGACAAGGCAGATTCCGTGGAATCCAAAGCAATGGGACGGTATCTGGAGAATGAACTGTCTGTGCCGGAAGGATGTATGGAGATTGTGGATTTGCAGGTTATGAAAGAGGGAAGCCTGAAAATGCTTGCAAGAAACAGTGATTACGAATTGATGCTCTACCAGTCCTCTGACAAGGGCAAGACCTGGGAAGAAGGGAAGAAGGTTGCCGGTCTTTTCGGTGTGGAAGGGGAATCCATTTATAAAGCAGCGCTTGGGAGAGACGGAAGTATTCTGATTGGCGTGTATATAGAATCTGAAGATGAGAACAGCATGGGAAGTATGGAATATTATTATTGCCCCGCTGACGGTGAAGGAAAGAAGGTTGAAATCGGAGAAGCTTTGGATGAAACCATGGCCTGGAGTATAGATATTGGGGAAAATGGCAACCTGTTTTTACAGATTTCAGGAAATGGAATCATGGAAATCAATCCTGTTGACGGGGCTGTGGTTCATGAGTATGAGAAAGGAAAATCCACAGATTATATGTGCGTAACTTCAGAGTATCTGATCGTGATTGCAGATGGAGATGTGCATTATTACGATGTGGCTTCCGGTAAGCCGGCAAGTGGAGGCGATGCACTGACTGCGCAGCTGAAAAAGACTCCTGCAAATCTGGAATTTGGAAATTCCTCCGGTACTGCCTTACTGTTTTTGGAGGGGGATGAGAAAGATACCATATTCTATGTGGATCAGACTGGTTTATACCGCTATGCATTTGGCGGCAATGTAATTGAGCAGGTAATTGATGGAAGCCTGAATTCCATAAGCTCTTCGAATAAGGCATTTAATTGTATGGCAATGGATTCGGAAGGCGTATTTTACATTGGTGAAGTTGATTACAACTCTGGCTTAAATGGTGGAAGGCTGGTTTCTTATAAGTATTCTGCAGATACTCCAACCGTACCGGATACAGAGCTCACCATATATTCCCTGGAAGAGAATTCCGGTATTCGACAGGCAGTTGTTATGTTTCAGAAGAAATATCCGGATATTTATCTCACACTGGAAACCGGAATGTCCGGAAACGATTATGGCAGGAAAAGGACCGGATATTCTGATTCTGGACGGAATTTCTTCCGAAACCTATGCAGAACAGGGAATGCTGGAGGATTTAAGTGGAATTCTGAAAGAGGCAGGATTACTGGACAACATAGAAAGTGCTTATACAAAAGAGGATGGAAGTATCTATGAGATGCCAGTGAAATTTGGAATTCCTATGATAGAGGGAAACAAGGAGGATGTGCAGGCAGTGACAGATCTGGCTTCTCTTGCTGATGTGCTCACGAAGCACAAGGATGAATATGGACTGACTTCGGAAAACATCTATAAGCTGCCCTTACTTTATTCCATGTATCCACAGGCACTTCTGGAAAAACTGGCAGATAACAATTCCGCAGCATGGATGAAGGCGGATGGAACTCTGGACGAAGAAAAGATCAAGGAATTTCTGGAACAGTCCGAAAGAATTTATCAGGCTGGAAAGGATGCTATGGATGAATTAAAGGCTGCTTATCCACAGGCTTT
>OHZB01000245.1_pt1 | contig 16532 bp, 15 predicted proteins | sample 1580351 | NCBI WGS metagenome assembly OHZB01 (sample SAMEA3882512, study PRJEB24775) | human gut metagenome | biome: human-associated habitat; feature: intestine environment; material: feces | place: Netherlands | collected 2009/2010 | reverse complement strand
GGTTCGCGGGATGGTTGAAGACCTCCTGCGGGGTGCCGATCTGCTGGATGAAGCCGTCGCGCATGATGACGATGCGGTCGCCCAGGGTCATGGCCTCGGTCTGGTCGTGGGTGACGTAGATGAACGTGGTGTCGATCTTGTCGCGCAGCTTGATGATCTCGGCGCGCATCTGGTTGCGCAGCTTTGCGTCGAGGTTTGAGAGCGGCTCGTCCATCAGCAGCACCTTCGGGCTTCTGACGATGGCGCGGCCGATGGCCACGCGCTGGCGCTGGCCGCCGGAGAGCGCCTTCGGCTTGCGGTTGAGAAGCTGCTCGATGCCCAGAATCTTCGCGGCCTCGCGAACGAGCTTGTCGATCTCGTCCTTCGGCTTCTTGCGCAGCTTCAGGCCGAACGCCATGTTGTCATAAACGGTCATGTGCGGATAGAGCGCGTAGTTCTGGAAGACCATCGCGATATCGCGATCCTTCGGCGCCACGTCGTTCACCAGACGGTCGCCGATGTACAGTTCGCCTTCCGAAATCTCTTCAAGACCCGCGACCATACGGAGCGTCGTGGACTTGCCGCAGCCGGAAGGACCGACCAGAACGATGAACTCCTTGTCCTCGATATCCAGACAGAAGTCGGAAACAGCGGTCACGTTGCCGGAGTAAATCTTGTAGATGTGGTTAAGCTTCAAGCTCGCCATAGTAAAATCCCCCTTGTTCATTCTCACACAACAACCAGCTTGAGCCGAATCTTTCGTTCATCGGCCTCAACAACTGAGTTCATTATACGGGTCGGGCGTGTATTTTGCAATTGAATAAGTTCACAAAAAATATTCGGATGCGGGTCGATTTATCCCCTTTATTTCAACCCGCTTTTTTGTAGGTTTTAGTCATTCCCGCCACATCGTCTGCTGATTGACCCCTTCGTTTGTGCGAATCGTTTTCCCCTGATTTTTCGCATTTCTTTCACATTTTTCCCATTTTGCTCCAGTTTCGAACTTTTTCGACATATTTTATGCGTCCATTTCGCCGATTTCCTGCAATTCTCTTTCTCTTTTTCAAATTCGCACATTTCATTCGTTTTTCCTTATGCGTCGGTTTCCGAACCGTTCTTGTGCACCTTGCACATATTGATATTTTCACAGTCTTCTTCAAAACTTTCGCACTTTTCCATAGAAAAAACACTATGCAGCAGCATAGCGTCATCGGTATTTTTCTATCTGTCGATTTTATTCTTCGACGCGGATCACGCTTTCGGCGCTCGCCTGCGCGGGATCCATCTTCGCAAGCGCACGGCGCACGGCATGCTCGCCCGCCCGATGCGTCAGGAAAATCAGCTGGACAAAGCCCGCTTCATCCCGCTCGCCCTTCTGCACCATGGAGGCGATGCTGACGCCCTCCGCCGCGAAGCCGCCCGTAATCAGCGACAGCACGCCCGGTTCATCCTTCGCCCGCATGCGGACAAAGTGCACGCAGCGCCAGTCCTCCGCCATCCTGCACGGCGCTTCGCTCACCGCGGGCAGTTCGTGCCGCTTGGCCTTCGCCGCGCAGATCAAATCCGATACCAGCGCGCTGGCCGTCGGCAGATCGCCCGCGCCGCGCCCGTAGAACATCATCTCGCCGCAGGCATGCCCCTTGACGAACACAGCGTTGAACGCATCGTTCACGTTGGCCAGCGGGTGGCTGTTCGGCACAAACGTCGGGTGCACGCGCGCCTGAATCTCGCCGTTTTCTTCCTTCGCGACGGCCAGCAGCTTGAGCGTCAGCCCAAACTCCTTTCCGCATTGCACGTCCAGCGGTGTAATGCCCGTGATTCCCTCCCGGTACACGTTCTCCACCGGCACGTGGCGGTGAAACGCCAGCGTGGACAGGATGCTCAGCTTGTAGGCCGCGTCATAGCCCTCCACGTCCGCGGTCGGATCCGGCTCGGCCAGCCCCAGCCGCTGCGCGTCGGCCAGCACGTCCGCATATGCCGCGCCTTCGTTGGCCATTCGGGTCAGGATATAGTTCGTCGTGCCGTTGATAATGCCCATCACCGAGCTGATCCGGTTGGCCTGAAGCGAACCGTTGATCGCCCGAATGATCGGCACCGCGCCGCACACGCTCGCCTCGTAATACAGCCCGGCAGCATGCTCCCTCGCGGCGCGGACGATCTGCGTCCAATGCGTCGCCAGCGCCATCTTGTTGGCCGTGATGACGCATTTGCCGTTTTCCAGCGCGCGCACCATATAGGAAGCCGCCGGCTGCTCGCCGCCCATGAATTCCATCACCATGTCGATTTCCGGGTTGTCGAGCACGTCCTCCGGGCGATCCGTCAGCAGCGTCGAGGGAATCGCCCACGCGCGGCTCTTGTTCAGCGAACGCACGAGAATTTTGCGCACCTCAAAGCCGACGCCTTCGTTTTCTTCGATCTGCGCCCCATACGTTTCCAGCAGTTTATACACGCCGCAGCCGATGTTGCCGCAGCCCAGAAAACCCACGACGATCTTTTCCATGCTTTCGTGCGTCCTTCCTTCAAATGAATGTTTACAGGTTTTTCTCGTAGATCAGGCGCAGGCCGGTCAGCGTCAAATCCGGATTGATTTCGTCAATCACGTCGGAATTGCTCTTGACCAGATGCGCCATGCCGCCCGTCGCAATCACGCGGATATCGCTTCCGCCCAGCTCATGCTTCATATGCTCGACGATTTTCTCCACCGATCCGATATAGCCGTACAAAATGCCCGCCTGTATATTGGAAACGGTCGTCTTGCCGATGACCTGCGGCGGGAGCACCAGCTCGATGGAGGGCAGCTTCGCCGTGCCCGTCGAAAGCGCGCGGTTCATCATCCGCAGGCCGGGGCCGATTGCGCCGCCGAGAAATTCCGATTTGGCGGAGATCACGCCATACGTCGTCGCCGTGCCGAAATCAATGAAAATCGCAGGGCCGCCGTAGAGCGCGGAGACCGCCACCGCGTTGGCGATTCGGTCGCTGCCCAGCTCGCGCGGGTTCTCGTAGCGGATGTTCAGCCCCGTTTTCATGCCGGGCACGAGCAGCCGCGGCTCGAGATGAAAGTAATCCCGGCACATGTGCTCGATGGTGTAGTTGATGGTCGGCACAACGGAGGAAATCATAATCCCCTCCACCGCCTGCATATTCAGGTTGTGATAACGAAACAGATCCGCCATGATGATGCCATATTGATCCGATGTCATCACCGGGTCGGTCGCGCAGCGCCATCGCTTGACCAGCCGACTCCCTTCAAACACAGCGGCTTTGATATTGGTGTTTCCAATATCCATTGCAACGATCATAATTCTATCCCCTAACCGGCGTAAGATTTAGCGGTGCCCGTTCATCCTGCCCGTCACCTTGAGCAGCGCGCCGCCGATGGCCGTGCCCGCAACCGAGCAGACAATCGCTTCCACAAGCCCCTGCATGCCCGTCAGCAGAATGACAAACATCAGCGGGTTGCTCGCGCCCTTGGCCAGCACGAGGCTCTGGACGTAATCCGTATGATAAAACGCAAGCACGATATAGCCCATGAAGAACAGCGTGTTGAGCAGTGGCGCGGACAGCGAGGCCACAAAGCAGTTGGCCGTCGCGTTTTTGCACGCCTTGGCCATCGCGCCGTAGACCAGCCCGACGCACAGACCCATCAGCAGGCGCGTGACAAAGCACAGGATGAACGTGTGGATAGCCGACACACCCAGCAGCGTCGAGGTCATAATCGACGCGCCCTTGATCGCGTCCATGAAGCTCACAAAGCCGAAAACGCCGCCAAGCAGCATGCTCGCCAGCGGCCCGATGACAATCGCGCCAATGGCAATCGGCACGGTCAGGAACGACATGTACAGCGGTCCGACCGGCACGCTGCCCAAGCCGATGAGCTTCATCACCACTTCAATCGCCACAAGGAGGGCAAGCTGCGTCAGCGTCTGCACGCTGATCTTCTGTTGAGGCTGAGTATTCATTTTTGATCCTCCGTTCGGGTTCGCACAGGATACCCGACAAGTCTTTGCCGCAAAAGCGGCGTCGTAAAAGAAAACAACCATCTCGGTCTGCCCTGCATGCAGCGGCAGCCAGAATCGCGTATATTGTACCAAACAGGCGCTGATTTTGCAAGTTTTTACGCGCAAATTGTCGTTTTCAGCCATTCCTCCCATTTTTCTGTAAAAAAGGGTTGACTTTTCACAAGCCGTATCGTATAATACTCTTCGTCGCAAGACAAAACGGCTTGCGGGAATGGCGGAATTGGCAGACGCGCTAGATTCAGGTTCTAGTGAAAGCAATTTCATGCAGGTTCAAGTCCTGTTTCCCGCACCAAACCAGTATAATCCGAACCAGATTTTCCAAATCGGAAATGGGTTCGGATTTTTTCTTATCTCCTAATCACAAAGGTATAACACACTAGACCTTGCAAGCAAAGTCAGTGTGCCAAGGGCTGAGATTCCTTGGGATCCTTGCGAAATAATGATACAGCAAAACAACCGCATTCTTCATATAGGGATATTCTTTCATTGAGGAATATGGTATACTTGGCTCAATAAATCGGAATTGTTAAACTGCTATTTTTTAAATAGGTATTGACTTTTACGTAACGTAATAGTTTAGAGTATACTTGTCGAGAGGAGGGAATGACAATGATGACGGTAAATGAGGTAAGCAAATTAACAGGAGTAAGTATACGCACTCTGCAGTATTACGACACCATTGGACTCTTAAAACCTATTGAATATACAGAGTCAGGTTATAGGTTGTATGACGATACATCCTTGGAAAGGCTGCAACAAATTTTACTGTTTAAAGAATTGGAATTTCCGCTTAAGGAGATTAAAAAGATAATTGATGCCCCTAACTTTGACAGGAACAAAGCATTAGAGCAGCAGATTGAATTGCTTACTATGAAAAAGAATCATCTTGAAAATCTTATTAGTTTCGCTCGAGGAATAAAAGGAATAGGAGTGAAATATATGGATTTTAAAGTATTTGATACAACAAAGATTGATGAGTATTCTAAACGAGCAAAAGAACAATGGGGACAAACCTCTGAGTATAAGGAGTTTGAAGAGAAAACAAAGAACTGGACGAAAGACGATGAAGCTACTGTTGCAAATGGGTTTATGCAATTATTTGTTGAATTCGGACAAATGAAAGAAATGGACCCAGAAGATGAACAGGTGCAGTTGCAGGTAAAGAAACTTCAGGATTACATTACAGATCATTTTTATACATGTTCTGATAAGATTTTATGCGGTCTTGGAAGAATGTATGCTGGTGGAGGAGAACTTACGGAAAATATTGATGATGTCGGAGGAGCTGGCACAGCAGAGTTTGCAGGTAAGGCCATTGATATATTTTATATGAACAGAAGTTAAATTCCAGTTTGTTGTATTCGCCCATAATACGGGGCTGACAGGTATACCTGCTATTCTTCCGATGACCCGCGCGTAAAATCCATCGAAGAACAAGTCACGGAAGCAGGCACTTCTGGTTCAGATTTGGTTTCATCTGCTGCACCATAAAAGAAAGCTCGGCGAAAGCGCTGAGCTTCTTTTTTGCAAACTCGGGAAACGGACTTGAAGAAGCCTCCATTCTCAAACCCGTAGGATTTGAAAATGGCGCTGACTATCAATCGTCGGAATGTGTTTTGACTGCGTCATTTTCGCCGATTTTCTTTTGATCCCACAATCCGTATTGTTCGCTGTTTTTCAGAGCCGAAAGCATATGATCTTTCAAATTCGGATAGGTTTTGCACATGGACGCAATTAACTGCTTGATCTCCTGTCGTCTGGAATGGGCGTCCATGGGGCAGGGATTATGAACAACGGGCAGATTTAACCGTCTGGCCACATGGATGACGTGCTTTTCGGGCACATACACCATGGGACGGATAACCGTCACATCCGCGCCGGGCAAAAACATGTTCGGGTGAAAGGTGTGAAGCCTTCCTTCAAAAATCAAAGACATCATCAGGGTTTCAATCGCATCTTCCCGATGATGGCCGAGCGCGACCTTGTTGCAGCCCAGTCGTTTGGCCGCGTCATTCAGCGCCCCGCGCCGCATTTTTGCGCAGAGCGAACAGGGATTATCCTCCTTGCGAAGATCAAAAACCACCTTCGCGATATCCGTCTGAATCACATCAAACGGAATATTCAATTCCTCGCACCAGCGCATAACGGGCGAAGCGTCGAAGGCTTCAAATCCCATATCGAGCATAATCCCGCGCAGTTCAAAATTCTTGTGTTCAAATTTTCGGTACAGCGAAAGGGCATAGAGCAGAAGCAGGCTGTCCTTTCCGCCGGAAACGCCGACCGCCACGCGATCTCCCGGCGCAATCATTTCAAAATCCTCGTCCGCTCTGCGAATGTCGCCCAGCACGGTTTTCATCTCGTCGTCGCCTCCTTGTCGCAAAGAGTATATCAGCCGACCGCGAAAACGTCAATATTCTGTGCGGATCGGTACACCCGCCAAGCGAATGTTAAATTCTCGAAGAAGCGATTGACGAAAACCGCGCTTGCTGATACAATAGCAAAGAAAATATTCCGCAGGACTCTGCCGCCGAAGGAACAACGCACCGTTTTGATGTACAGACAATCTTTATCCGGCAGAATCCCCCGATCAATCCGAAATTTGAGGTGGAGGAAAGCATGAAAACGATTTTTGACATTCTGCGCGGCGTGGTTATCGGTCTGGCCAACATCATCCCCGGCGTAAGCGGCGGCACGATGATGGTTTCCATGGGCATTTACGACACGATCATCGGCTGCATCAATTCGCTGTTCAAGGACTTCAAACGCTGCGTCAAAATGATTTGGCCGTATGCGCTGGGCATGGTGCTCGGCATTTTGGGTCTGGCCAAGCTGATCACGTTCCTGCTCGGCTCGTATCCGCTGTCGACGAACATGGCGTTTATCGGTCTGATTCTCGGCGGCCTGCCGATGATTCTCAAGAAGATGAAGGGCGAAAAGAAAGGCGCGCCAGGCGCAATCGCCTTCGTTCTAGCCTTCGCGCTGGTTGTCGGTCTGAAAATCGTCGACGGAGACAACAGCACGGACGCTTCCATCACCTTGGGGCTTGGCCAAATGATCATTCTGTTTATGATGGGCGTCATCGCTGCGGCAACCATGGTGATTCCCGGCGTCAGCGGCTCCATGATGCTGATGCTGCTGGGCTATTACAATCCGGTCGTCGGCTCCGTCAGCGGGCTGGTCGATGCGCTGCTTTCCGGCAATATGAGCGCTGTCCTTCGCTGCTGCGGTGTGCTGATTCCGTTCGGCATCGGCGTTGTCGTCGGCATCTTCGCCGTGGCAAAGCTGATTGAAATCCTGCTGCGCCGTTTTCCTGGCCCGACCTATTGCGCCATCATGGGGCTTGTGACGGCCTCGCCGGTCGCTATTTTGATGGGGCTAAGCTATACAGGGCTGACCGCTGCGGCTGTGATCTTCTCCGTCGTCATGCTGGCGCTGGGCAGCGTGGTCGCTTATAAGCTCGGCGGCGAATAATTAATTGACAAAACAGGGTTTACCTGCTATAATCACATTGTTTTTTGAATTACATACAACCTTATTGAGAGCGGCGGAGGGAATAGGCCCAATGAAGCCCGGCAACCGGTTGAATTCGGTGCTAAATCCTACGGCTCTGGCCGGCAGATGAGGTATGGTTGAAATAAAACCGCCTGATTTGCGCAATCGGGCGGATTTTTCATGCCGCAAAGCAGCTCTCATCAAGCGAGAGGAGAAGACAAATGAAGCAACTGTTTACATCCGAATCCGTTACGGAAGGACATCCCGACAAAATCTGCGACCAGATCAGCGACGCGGTGCTCGACGCGATTCTGGCGCAGGATCCGTATGCCCGCGTGGCCTGCGAAACCTGCACGACAACCGGCATTGTGATGGTGATGGGCGAGGTGACCACCACCGCCGACTATCGAGTGGACGATATCGTTCGTGAAGTGGTCTGCGACATCGGCTATGACCGCGCCAAATACGGCTTTGACGGCCACACCTGCGCCGTGCTGACGGCGATGCATGGTCAGAGCCCGGATATCGCCATGGGCGTTGACGACGCGCTGGAAGGGCGCGGTGTGGGCGATATGGACATCGGCGCCGGCGATCAGGGCATGATGTTCGGCTTCGCCTGCGATGAAACGCCCGAGATGATGCCCATGCCCATCGCGCTGGCGCACCGCATCACGCGCCGCCTTTCTCAGGCGCGCAGGAGCGAGGAGCTGCCTTGGCTGCGCCCGGACGGAAAGAGTCAGGTGACGATCGAGTACGACGGGGACAAGCCCGTTCGCGTCGATACGGTCGTCGTTTCCACCCAGCATGCGCCCGAAATCAGCCATGAGGCACTTTCCGCTGCCATCATTGATAAGGTGATCTGCAAATCCATTCCGGCCGAGCTGATGGACGAGAATACCCGATTCCTGATCAATCCAACCGGCCGCTTCACCATCGGCGGCCCGATGGGCGATTCCGGCCTGACCGGCCGCAAAATCATCGTCGATACGGCGGATATGCCCGCCACGGCGGCGGCGAGTTCAGCGGCAAGGATCCGACAAAAGTTGATCGCAGCGCCGCGTATGCCGCGCGCTACATCGCGAAGAACATCGTTGCGGCGGGATTGGCCAAGCGCTGTGAAATCGAGCTGGCTTACGCGATCGGCGTGGCCAATCCGGTTTCTCTGCTGGTCGATACACAGGGCACCGGCGTCATTTCCGACGACGCACTGGCGAAAATCGTCAGAGAGCAGTTTGATCTTCGTCCGGCCGGCATCATCGACATGCTGAATCTGCGCCGCCCGATTTATCGTCAGACGGCCGCGTTCGGCCATTTCGGCAGAACGGACGTCGATCTGCCGTGGGAACGTGTGGATCGCGCCGAGGCGCTGCGCGCGGCGGCCGGCATTTAATATTCCCTTACGCAAAAAGGCATTGCTGCGGATGGTTCGCATCGACAGCAACGCCCTTTTTCTTTTCCGAAAATTTATTCGCGCAGAAGCTCAATTTTCTTGATTTCCGCTTCGCTCGGGGTGATATACAGCGTTCTCTGGTGGGTGTAGGTAACAAAACCGGCGGGGGTTCCGCCCGGTTTTTTGATATACCGGCGCAGCGTCGCGTCAATCGGCACCTGTGCGCTGCGAACGCCTTTTGAATAATACGCCGCGAGCATGGCCGCCTGCATCAGCGTAGACTCCGGCACGTCGCCCTCCGTGTGAATCAGCACATGCGAACCCGGCATCTTCTGCGCGTGCAGCCATGTTTCGTTGCCGCGCGCGCCCATCGTCAGGCGCTCGTTTTGCAGCGCGTTTTTGCCCACTTCCATTTCAATGCCGTCGCAGGAACGGAATTTCATCGGCTGGGACGGCGCTTCCTTTCTCGGCTTTGCGCGGGAAGACGGCTGGCGCACATGGCCGGAGGCGACGAGCATCTCCCGCAGTTCCGACAGCCCGCGCGCATCCGTACATTTGCGCAGATCGTCTTCCATCTGCTCCAGATATTCGAGTTCCTGCTCGGCTTTTTCCTTTTGTTCTGCCGCAAGCGTCCTCGCGCCGCGCGCCTTTTGATACAGCTTGAAATATCGTTGGGCGTTTTGCGCAGGGGAGAGCGAGACGTCCATCGGGATAGAGACCTGCTCGCAGTTCTCGCTGTAATAATTCTCCACGACAGCGACCGGTTCGCCCTTCTGAAGCCGATACAGATTGGCCTGAAGCAGCTCGCCGTTTTGCCGATATTCTTCCATGCGCGCCGCACCTTCCAGCGCTTCATTCTGAATGGCGATCTTTTTTTCACATCGCTCAATATGGTTTTTAAGGGCATGCGCAAGGCTGGCGCTCCGCTGATTCAGCCGATCCCGTCGATCCCGCTCATAGAAATACGCATCCAGCGCGCCGCTCGGATCAGCGTACTGCGCCGTTTGCGCCGTCAGCAGATGCACCTGCGGGAAGGGAAATACGTCCGTCGGCGTACCCGCATCATCCAGCGTCACCACACAGGGCGAGAGCGAGGGCATCTCCCGCAGATAGCTGTGCAGCGCGTCCGCGGCCGCCTGAACGTCGATTTCGCTGACCAGCGACGATCCGTTCATGCCGATTCGGGCAGCCGCCTCACGGGCGGCCTGCGGCGAAAAACCGGCGACGCATGCGCCGATGGCCTTTTCCAGCTTGCCGCCCTCCTGCGCAAGCCGCAATGCGATTTCCTCCGCTGTCGCCGTTTCGGGGTTCAGCTTTCCCTGTGTGGGCGGATAGGCGTAGGTCAGACCCGGCAGAACCTGACGTACCCGAGAAATATCCTGCCCGACGTGCCGCACCGCATCGACAATGCGCCCATCCGCTGCGCGCAGAATGATGTTGGAATGCCTGCCCATGATCTCTACAACCATCGTCCGCGTCACGGGATCACCCAGCTCGCTCAGGTTGCTGATGTCGATTTCCAAGATACGGTCGCCCGCAATGCGGCGCACCGCCAGCACACGGCCGCCGCAGAGGTATTTCCGAAGCAGCATGCAGAACATCGGCGGCTCCATCGGCCCTGTTTTCGCGTGCTCGCTCAGGTGCACGCGCGCCGCGCTGGCCGCCGCGCTGAGCACAAGGCGATGGTTGACCCCCTGCGCGCGAATCATCAAATGAATTTCGTCTTTCTCCGGCTGAATCACGCGATCCACGCGGCCATCCCGAAGCACCGTATCTAATTGCCGGGCAACAAAGCCCAGCATAACGCCGTCCATTGGCATAAAAGAGATTCCTCCTTTGGCGAGGGATATGTCTTTGGCATGACCGGCCAAGCCGATACATAGGATGCACCGTGAGAAAGGGCGGCGCGCCTAGGCTCGTTCGCATACCGCAATGGTCACGCTCGCCGCCCGTGCGCAGCCCAGCCACGCCCGACGAGTCTGTCCAATCGGTATTATACCATCTTTTGCCCGCAAAGCAAAGAGGGGAAGGGCAGGCATGTGCGCGCAGAGCGAGTCATAAACTGGGGCGGAAATCAACCGGCAAGGAGTGATGGCTTGTGAAATGGCCGAAAATCAGGATTCGGCGCGAAACAATCGAGCGAACGCTGATCGTATGCTCGGCGGCGCTGGTGCTGCTGCTTTCGCTCAAACGCGGCGGCACAAACGGCGAACCATACGAAGAACCGCTGGAGGATATTCCGCAGGGAGAAATCAGCGTTTCAAGCGCACAGACGGCGGATACCCGAGAAACCGTTGTCTATTACGAGGACGGAGACGGCTATCTGGTGCCCGTGCAGCGCAGCATCATGCGTCAGGACGGCATCGCGAAGGCCACGCTGGAGCTGATGGTACAGAACCCGAGAAACGACATGGACGCCGCGCGGCTGGGGCTTGTCCCCGTTGTGCCGGAAGGGACAACGTTTGACCTCGATATTTCCGGCGGACACGCCCGCGTGGACATGAGCGCGCAGGTTCTGAACGCGCAAGATAAACAGCAGGAAGAAAATATGCGCACTGCCATCGTCTGGGCGCTCACGGAGTTTGACACCGTAAAGGACGTTCATTTCCTCGTCGATGGTCAAAACCGCGGAACGCTCACGCACGGAACGAACATCGGCGGCTCTTATACGCGCGTCGGCCTGAACCGGGAAGCAGTTAGTCAGGAAACGTTTGCGGACAGCGACGAAATTCAGGTCTTCTTCCCGACGCAGAACGGGCGATTGCTCGTGCCCGTTTCCAGAACGATATACGGTTCCGATGACGTGGCTACCGCTGTTTTTGAATTTCTGCGTGGACCCAAGGCGGACAGCGGGCTTGAAACGCCGCTTGCGCAGAGCGTTCAGCTTTTAGGCATCGACGTCAGTGACGGCACGGTCACCATCAATTTCAGCGGCGATTTCACCAAGATTGCCGAACAGAGCGACGGCGGTATACAAGCCATGCGCGCCCTGATGATGACCTGCACGCGATATCCCGGCATTAAAAAGGTCAAAATTCTGGTGGATGGAAAACCCTATCAGTTGCCCGTCACAGACGTGCCGACGTTCGCCAATATCGCAAGCGAGGTTGAAAGCAGCTATCCCGAAGTGATGATGATTGAATAAGCGCAGAGCCGGGCGCATCGGGCGTTTCGGCTCTTTTCTTTGCCGCTCGATTATGCTATACTGTTTGACATACAGGATATTCCATGAGGAGAGAGCATGCCATGACTCATTCAAAAATGCGGCTGATTGTCGCCAGCAACAACTCAAATAAACTGCGCGAGTTCCACGAAATTCTGGGAGAGCGGTTTGACATCGTTTCCATGCACGAAGCGGGCATTGACGCAGACATCGAGGAAAGCGGAACAACCTTCGAGGAAAACGCGCTCATCAAGGCCAATTATGTGATGAACGCCTGTCACTGCGCCGCCATCGCCGACGACAGCGGGCTTGAGGTTGACGCGCTGGGCGGCGCTCCCGGCGTATACAGCGCGCGATACTGCGGCCGACACGGCGACGACGACGCGAATAACGCGCTGCTGCTGCGCAATCTGGAAGGCATTCCTGCGCCGAGAAAAGCGCGATATGTCGCCGCGATTGCGCTGGTTCGCTCCGGCCACGCGCCCATCGTATGCCGCGGCACATGTGAGGGCGAAATTCTGACGGAGGGCAGAGGAAACGGCGGTTTCGGCTATGACCCCTTGTTTTTGTGCGAAACGGGGAAGACCTTTGCGGAGATTTCGCCGGAAGTCAAAAACGCAATCAGCCACAGAAAACGCGGAATCGAAGCCGTATTGCATGCGTTGGAGGCGGAACAATGACCCGCATCGGCGTATTTTCCGACAGCCACGGGGATCGCGACGCGCTGGAAAGGCTGCTTGAAGAAATGGGGCACGTTGACGCCGCCTGTTTTCTGGGCGACATTTCATCCGACGCGATGTTTTTGAGGGAAAAGCTGGAAGAAATGCCGCATCAGCCTGTTTTGTATGCCGTAAGGGGCAATAACGATTTGGCTTCCATGCTGCCGGATCAGCTTTTGATCGAATTGGGCGGCCACAAAATCTGGATGGAGCACGGACATTTGGTTCCAAACCTGATGACGCTCGCGTTTCGCGCAAAGGATCATGGCGCCGATATTGCGCTTTTCGGCCATACGCATGAGCCGCTGTGCGAATATGCCTACGGCGTGATGCTGCTCAACCCCGGATCGGCGGGGAATCGGTGCAGGGGAGGCGCGGCGCGCGCCAGCCTGCTGCTGCTGGATAAAGACAAAATCCGCGTTGAAGACATCCTTTAAGAATCCCGTCTATCTACTGTGCAAATGCCCGTTTTTCCTTTTCAGGAAAGGACCATTTGGCGCTGCTTTCAACCCGGATTTGGCGCGGCAGGGGAACGTTTGAACACGCTGCGCTCAATCCGGCGATTCATAAGTTTCACAAAAATTCGAAAAATGTCAAAAAACCTATTGACAAAAGCGATTCGAATCTGTATAATTAGTTCTCGTCAGCGGGAACGCCGCAGCGTCAGAGGACAGCGAAGCCTGCGCCTGTAGCTCAGTCGGATAGAGCAACGGCCTTCTAAGCCGTGGGCCGTGGGTTCGAATCCCTCCAGGCGCGCCATCGTGGTGGGTATAGCTCAGTTGGTTAGAGTGCCAGGTTGTGGCCCTGGAGGTCGTGGGTTCGAGCCCCACTACTCACCCCACTTTTTTCTGCTGTTCATGCAGGGACGTTGGGGTGTCGCCAAGCGGCAAGGCACGGGACTTTGACTCCCGCATTCGCAAGGTTCGAATCCTGCCACCCCAGCCATTTGATCCATTAGCTCAGCTGGTAGAGCACCTGACTTTTAATCAGGGTGCCTGGGGTTCGAATCCCCAATGGGTCACCATTTTGGGGTGTGCGGGTGTGGCGGAATGGCAGACGCGGCAGATTTAGGATCTGTTGCCCAAGGCGTATGAGTTCGAGTCTCTTCACCCGCACCATTATGCGGTAGTAGCTCAGTGGTAGAGTGCCACCTTGCCAAGGTGGATGTCGCGAGTCCGAATCTCGTCTACCGCTCCACTGTGGCGCCATGGCCAAGCGGTAAGGCAAAGCTCTGCAAAAGCTTCATTCTCCAGTTCGATTCTGGATGGCGCCTCCAGATGAAGACTCAGACCAAGCGTCTGGGTCTTTTCTTATGGAGAATGGCGTAGAGCATCAACCGAAAAAGAAAAGCGGGGGTTTGATCGACCCTCGCTTTTTTTGTTACACCCTACAGACATCCACCCAGCCCGCGGCGTTCGCGGCCTGTTCCAGCTCCGGAAGGGTCAGCCTTACGGCGCTGTGGTCGCTGCCCGCCGCCGGATAGACGGTTTCAAACTGCCGCAGGCTCTCATCCAGATAGACCGTCACATCCTCCGGAATACCAAAGGGGCAGACGCCGCCCGGCGCATGGCCGACGCGCTGCTCGACGTCTTCAAAGGGAATCATCTTCGCTTTGGTGTGGAACGTATCCTTGTATTTGCGGTTATCGACCTTCGCCGTTCCTTCGGTGAGAATCAGAACGGCCTTGTCGCCCTGCAAAAACGACATGGTTTTCGCGATCATGTCGGGCTCAACGCCAAGCGCCTGCGCCGCCTCAGCGACGGTTGCGGTGGAGGCGGCAAGCTCGACGACGTGATCGAGCAGGCCGCGGGAAGCCAGATAGGCTTTTGCTTTTTCAAGAGACATGGGAAAGACTTCTTTCTATATGGATTTTATATTCATTTGCGCATGGCGCACAGATCGATCATCAGGCGGATGGCGAACTGCTCAAAGGTGGAGAAGTAGGCGATGTCCTTGAAGAACGCGCGATGCGTCAGGAAGAACGCGAGATAGGAAAGCGGCCTTCGCTGTTCGATGAGGCGCAGGCGCTTGGTTTGCAGCGCCTTCCACGTGTCGCGCTGGATTCGCTCGGTCTCTTTGCAGGCGGTCTTTTCGAAGACGGATTCGTAGGTCGCCAGCGGAATACTGATGAGCTCCCTGCGGCTGGCCGCCGGGTTGCCCTCCAAAAAGGAATACTTGAACGCCAGCGCCAGCGCGTAGGGCTTGCGGATACAGGGAATATGGCGCTGCGCGTGCTCGCCCTGCGCCATGCCGATGACGTTGGAGCCGTGCAGACGGTAGAACAGGAGCGGCTCGCGGCAGTAATACAGCCCGCCGTGCAGCGCGGCCAGCAGGTTGAGAATCCAATCGTGCGTCCAGAGCTGGTTCAGGCGGACGTACTCCTGCGCCAGTTCGCGGCGAACGGCCATGGCGCAGCCCTGCCCCTGATTGCGGCCGAGCATTTCGGATAGGGTGATCTGCGTCGGCGAGACGGGCGCGCGCAGAACGCGGTCGGAAACCCAGAGGTTTTCCGTCGGCGCGTTCGGGTTCAGAAGGTTTCCGTCCGCGTCGATGGTCTTGAAATCGGAGATGAGGGAGAGCATGGCGGGGTTGGCCTCGAAGTGGCGCAGCATGGTTTCGACCTTGCCGGGCGCCCAGCGGTCATCCTGATCGCAGAGGAAAATCAAATCGCCGCCGCAGGCCTTGAGGGCGCGCAGAAAGCTCTCGCGAAAGCCGTGATTCTCCGCGGAGGGCAGAATTTTCCAGTGAATCTGGGGATGCGCCAAACGAAAATCGTCGAGGATGCGCAGCGTGCCGTCGGAAGAGCCGTCGTCGCTGACGACAATTTCATCGACGGGGCGGGTTTGGGCGCAGATGGAGGAAAGCTGCTCGGCGAGAAAGCGCTCGCCGTTATAGGTGCTCATGGCGACGGAGCAGAACATAATCGGCCTCCTTGGAGAATGTAGAAAGAATTTTCCTTATTATAGCATGGATGGCCGCGGGATGCACGAAAAAACGGGGATGGCGCGTTCCCGTTTACCTGTGGCACATCGGAAAAGAAAATAAAGAAAAACCCTCAACGGCGCGAAGCTCGTCAAGGGTTTTATGAAAATCTTGAAAAAGCAAGGCTTACACTTTTTGATAAGTCACTTTATTTCCTGCTCAAGTTTGTCAAAGACTGGGGCGGTGAAAAATTCGCTGAGCGTGATATCCAGACCGTCACAGAGTTTTTTGATAGTGGTAATGGAGATTTCACGGCGCTTTGGGTCGAGCATACTGTACACCGTAGACGGCGTTACTCCGGAAAGAACCGCCAGTTCGTTGATTCGGATATCGCGCTGGAAACAGAGTTCACGAAAGCGCTGTGCAACTGCGTCTTTAACCATCATCACGTTCATCACCTGTGAAAGATAGTATCGAATGATGCGCAGTCGCGTATACGCGCTTGCGTAATTGCGGACAAAATAGTATAATGACATAATAAGAAAATGCGTACAGGGGGCGTAACGATGATTCAAAAGAAGATTGTATTGGCGGGTATGTTGATTATGTTTGGATTTTGTGGAAGTATGGACAGCGTAGCCAGTGCGAGCAATTTGAGTAAAGCCGAAGTCGTCGTAGAAAAAAATGAAGTGAGAAACATTGGGAAAAATATACAGGCAGATGGAAACGGCGTGCTTGTGAAAAGTGGTGGAAAAGCTGTAATTAGTGGAAATATCAAGGCGAAAGATTGCGGGATTAGGGCAGAGTCTTCTGCAATTACTGTTTATGGAAATATAAAAGGTGGGTCT
>OHZB01000234.1_pt1 | contig 16917 bp, 14 predicted proteins | sample 1580351 | NCBI WGS metagenome assembly OHZB01 (sample SAMEA3882512, study PRJEB24775) | human gut metagenome | biome: human-associated habitat; feature: intestine environment; material: feces | place: Netherlands | collected 2009/2010 | reverse complement strand
AGGGCTATCAGTATCTCAGGGAGGCGATCCTGATTGCCGTCAATGACATGGATGTTATCAACGCCATCACCAAGGTGCTCTATCCGCAGGTGGCCAAGACGTTCGCCACGACGCCCTCGCGCGTCGAGCCTGTCAGCGCATAGATGACGCACACGATCAGCACCCCGATGAGCGCGAAGATCAGGATCGCCATGCGGATTCTGCTCTGTATGGTGTTCTTCTTTTTATTTTTCTTCTTTTTTTGATCGTCATTCATCCCGTAGGCGTTAAACGTGGCGTTTGCGCCGGTGAGATAGGTGACGCGCCGATTTTTTCGATCCATGTCAGCATCCTTTCACGAAAGGAGAACGCCGGGCTGCCGCCCGAACTGTTTTTGGGGGCAGGCCCCGCCGTATTTTCCGCTTTTCCACTTTTGGAGAACCCACAGCGGCGCGCGCGTTTTCTTTTGGGCATTTTACACCCCAAAAGCCAAAACCCAAAAGACTTTTGGCGCGCGTCCCGTTCTCCGGCCGCGGCCGCCGTTTTTGGGTTTTCCTCGGCTTCTCCGCAAGTTATCAACAGGCTTATCCACACTTCTGTGGATATTGTGGATAAATTGTGGACGAGTGTGGACAACTCGGGGATAAGTCCGTTTTTTGCTGTTTTTACACGATTTTGGGCGATTCCCCAAAAGTCGCTCATTCCCGCGTCAGCACGCCGTTTTCCACGCGATAGACCGCGCCCTGCCGCGCGCCAGCCAGATCGGAGAGATCCGTGCAGGTCACAAACGTCTGCACCCGGTCGATCCGCTCGATGAGCTGCCGCCTGCGGCTGGGGTCCAGCTCGCTCATCACGTCGTCCAGCATCAGAATCGGCGCTTCGCCGCTTTCCGCGCCGGCCAGCTCGAGCTGCGCCAGCTTGAGGGAGAGCACCGCGCTGCGCTGCTGCCCCTGCGAGGCGAACGTGCGCGCCTCTTTGCCGTCGATGGTGATGGCGATATCGTCCCGGTGAATGCCCACGGTCGTCGTCATCCGCCGAAGATCCTCGCTCCGCGCCCGCGACAGCCGCGCCAAAAGCGCTTCGTAGGCGTCCGGCGCGTCCGCGACCTGCGAAACGTAGCGCAGCCGCAGCTCCTCGCGCCCGCCGGTCAGCGACAGGTGCGCCGCGCGCGCAAGCTCGTCGAGCCTGCCCACGGCCTCGCGCCGGTTTTCGCAGATCACCGCGCCCACGCGCGCGAGCTGCTCGTCCCACATGTCCAGCGTCGGCAGCAGCGACGGGTTTCTGGCGATGTCCTTGAGCAGCGCGTTGCGCTGGTTGAGCGTGCGCACAGCGCGCTGAAGCGCGTAAAAATACGCCGGCCGGAGCTGCGAGAGCTGCATATCCATAAACCGCCGCCGCTCCGCCGGCCCGTCCTTGACGATTTGCAGGTCTTCCGGCGAAAACAGCACGCCGCAGACGTGGCCGAGCAGCTCGCCGATGCGTTCCGCCTGCCTTAGGCCGATGCGCACGGTCTTTTTCTTCCGCTGGGTGCGGCTGAGCACCACGGCGACCTCGTGCGTACCGTCCCGCTGCGCGGTTTTGACCGTCACGCGCGCGCTGTCCCGCCCCCACTGGATGAGCTCCTCATCGCGGGAGGTTCGGTGGCTTTTGCCCAGACAGCACAGGTGCAGCGCCTCCAGGACGTTTGTTTTTCCCTGCGCGTTCGGGCCGGTGAACACGGTCACGCCCGCGTCCGGCTCGATGAGCGCGCGTTCGTAATTCCTGAAATGGCTCAGGCTGAGCGACGTCACCCGCATCGGCGCTTATGCGTTGAACACGCGAACCGGGAGCACCAGATACAGATAGCTGTCCCCCTCCACCGGGCAGACCACGCACGGGCTGACGTTGGAGTTGAAGCGCATCACAATCTGGTCGTCGGAAAGCGCCTTGAGCACGTCGGTGATGTAGCGCACGTTGAAGGCGATCGTCAGATCCTTGCCCTCGGTGATGACCTGCATCTTTTCCTCCATGTCGCCCGTCTCCGAGTTGGAGCTGACCTCCAGCGTTTCGCCGTCGAGCTTGAAGCAGACCAGGTTCGATTTGCCCTCGCGGGCGATCAGGCTCGCGCGGTCGATGGCGCTGCCCAGCTCGGCGCGCTCGACCGTCACGCGGGTCTGCCATTCCTCCGGCAGAATCTGGCGGTAGCGGATAAATTCGCCCTCCAGCAGGCGCGCAACCACGCGGGTCTGGCCGATGTTCATGCGCACGTGGCTCTTGGTGAAGCACAGGGAGACGGGTTCCTCCGTATCCGCCAAAATCTTCGCGATGTCGCCCAAAACGCGGCCGCCGACGACGGCGCTGACCGGGGCGGACGGGCCGACGACGTTCTCCTTGCGCAGCGCGAGGCGGAAGCCGTCCAGCGCGACGACGCGCATTTCGCTGGCGTTGATTTCCATCAGGCAGCCGGTCAAAATCGGGCGGCTCTCATCCTGCGCAATGGCGAACAGGGTGCGGCCGATCATATCCTTGAGCGTGTTTTGGGGGAGCTCGAAGCGCTCGCCCTCGACCTGCGGCAGCTCCGGGTATTCCACCGGGTCAAAGCCGTTGATCGTGGTGCGGACGCTCGCGCAGCGGATCGTCGCCTGCATCCGCTCGCCGATGGCGACGTCGCACGGGCCGCCCGGCAGCTTGCGGATGATTTCGCAGAGCAGCTTGCCCGGCAGAACAGCGCGGCCTTCCTCGCTGAACGTCGCGGGCAGCAGGGTTTCGATGCCCAGCGCCAGATCGGTGCAGGTGAGGCGGAGCCCTTCATCGCAGGACTCAAACAGGATGCCTTCCAAAATCGGCTTGGTGGAGCGCACGGCCAGCGCGCGGCTGACGATGGAGAGGGCGGTATTCAGTTCGTTGGTATCGCAGATAAAACGCATTTTGTCAACCTCCATGGGGTAGTAGCTGTATATACGTTCAGCAGCAGGAGCCGTAGAGCGGTGGATAACCGGGATAAGTGCCAAAAAGCCATACGCGGCCTGCCTTTTTTGCTGTGGATAACACTGGATAAAGCCCAAAACAATCGGCGGGTTTATCCACAACGCTGTGCACAACTCGGCTCCGTCTGCCCAAAAGGGCGCTGAAACGGTATAAAAGGGCAAATTCACACCTATTCAGTATTCGCGCTGTCGGGGAAAAATCCTTCCGACGGAGGACAAGACTTTGCCGCGCGCGAAAAAATTGAACGCGCCGCCGAACAGGGTTGAGAAAAAAAGTCGGATGTGATAAACTGATAATGAAAGCGCATGTTTGATCAGCGGTGCACGTCAAAACGCAACCTCAAATACAATTCGAACCCCATTTTATCAGAAGCGAAGGAAAGGCGAACGCAATGGAAACAGTCAGAAAAACGCGGAAGCTCCCGGAGCAGGTGGCCGACAAGCTGCGGGAAATGATCATACAGGAATCGCTCAAGACGGGCGCGAAGCTCCCGGCCGAGGCGGAATTGATGGAGCGCTTCGGGGTCAGCCGTTCGACGGTGCGCGAGGCGGTTAAAATTCTGCAGACGGAGCATATCGTCGATATCCGGCAGGGGCAGGGCACGTTCCTGTGCGCCATGCCGGGGCTGGCGAGCGACCCGCTGGGGCTGCGCTTCGCCGATCAGGAGGAGCTGATCGCCCAGCTGCTGGAGACGCGGCTGCTGATCGAGCCGAACGTCGCGGCGCTGGCCGCCGTCCGGCGGCAGGAAAAGCAGCTTGCTGCGATGAAGACCCTGCTGGATAAGATGGACAACGCCTATCTGCACGGCGAGGATTACACGCCGTATGATTTCGAGTTCCACAGCATGATCGCCCAATGCACCGGAAACGATGTGATGATGCGCCTGCTGCCGACGATTCACGAATCCATTCAGGCGGGCTATCACCACACCCGCCGCGTGGAGGGCAGCTATCAGCGCGCGAGCCAGTGCCATTTGGAGATGTACCGCGGAATCCTGGAGCACGACAGCGAGCGCGCGCGGCGGGCGGCGCAGCGGCACATGATGCAGACGATGCACGACTCCGGCGTGGAGGTTCCATCGGTGCTGGTGAAATAATGGAAACGATCAAAATCATCGCCCGAATCCGCAGCGACTTTCCGGAGAAATTCGGCATTCCCCGACAGAGCGGCGTCGTGCCGGAAACACGCGCGGAAATCGTGTTCGAAAAGCCCTATCAAAACCCGGACGCGCTGCGCGGCGTCGAGGGCTTTTCGCATCTGTGGCTGATCTGGGGCTTTTCCGCCTGCGAGCGGGAGACTTGGTCGCCGACGGTGCGCCCGCCGAGGCTGGGCGGCAACGCGCGCATGGGTGTGTTCGCCACGCGGTCGCCGTTTCGCCCCAATCCCATCGGGCTGTCGTCCGTGACGCTTGAGGAAGTGCGGCTGCACACCCCGGAGGGGCCGGTTCTCGTCGTCGGCGGCGCGGATCTGATGGACGGAACGCCGATTTACGATATCAAGCCCTATCTGCCGTATGCCGACTGCCACCCGGAGGCGACGGGCGGCTTTGCGGAGGAAAAGCGGCATTACGCGCTGACGGTCGATTTTCCGGCGGCGCTGGAGGCGCAGATCGACCCGGCGCACCGGGCGGCGCTGCGCGGCGTGCTGGCGCACGACCCGAGACCCTCGTACCAGAGCGATCCCGAGCGCATGTACGGCGTGGCCTTCGCGGGGAAGAACGTCAAATTCACCGTCGAGGACGGCGTGCTGACGGTGCGGAAAATCGAGGAAATATCATAATTGAGCAACAGGCAAATCCTGCACAAAACGCGGACGCGCAATGCGCGCCCCTACGGGTACAGCGCGACTTATTGCCTAGACGGAAAATAACCTGGTCAAAGAGCTCCCTCTTCGAGGGAGCTGGCACGGCGCAGCCGTGACTGAAGGAGTCAGGCAGCTGCGCGCCCGTTATCGGGATTTGTAAAAAATCTCGGATTTGCTCATTGACAAAGGAAATATAAAAGAACGCTCAAGCCTTTTTCAGCGAAGGCCTGAGCGTTCTTTGTGTCGGCGCGTATGAAATCAGGGATTTTCGTCGTCCTTCAATAAATCCTTCAGCTTCTGATCCGGCGCGGAGGTCTCGTCCTCCGGCAGATGCAGGTCGATGTGGTCGCCGGGCTGCTCCAGCGCGACGATGCGCGTCTGCGGGGTTTCCCCGGTGACGGCAAAGCGCAGCGCGACGTCCGGCCGCCCCTGAAAGTGCATCGGGATGAAGACCTTGGGCTTGACGGTCATAATGAAATAGCCCGCGCCCGCGTCATACATGCTGCCCTGACGGGGATCGACCGGGAAAAACGCCACGTCGATCTTCTGCTTGGGAATCGGCGCGACGCAGTCATAGAACGCGCGCTCGGCGGATTCGATTTCCGTGACGGAGGATTCGTCCCGCCAGTGCCACAGGTTCAGGTCGCCCGCGTGGAACAGCGTGACGCCCGCAAAATCGACGCAGAACGAAACGCCCTCGTCCGTTGAGCCGTAGGCGTTCACGGTCAGCGCGCCGAACGTGCGCGCCTCGCCGGGGGACATGCGCACGCCCTTGTAGGGCTGCGGAATGTCAAACCCGAGGATATAGGTCGCGTTTTCGCCGCACAGATCGTAGATCGCCGGGGAAAAGTGATCGTCGTGGTGATGACTGACAAACACGTACAGCTTTTCAAACGCCGCGAGCGCCGCCTGATCGGGCAGAGCGCGCCGATCCGGGCCGGATTCGCTGGCGTCAAAGAGCAGGCCGGTGCCGCCGAGCGAAACGAGGAAGCCGCTTCCCCCTAAATATTCAATCGCGATATCCTTCATATCGATGCGCTCCTTTCCGTATATTCGCTCCTTTCATTTTATCCATTTTTTTCCACTTGTCAATCTTTTTCAACGCTCTTTCTCCACCGATGCTCCATTAAAGCGGCAAAAACGGTTTGAAACGGGAATGACCGCACCACTTTCTGTCAAAATTCGTCATAAAGTGTCGGAAATCGAGCTTCGCGCGCTCCCCACTGTGTCCGGCGCGGCGGATGAGAGCGTTTGAAAATTGTCAGGCAAATTGTGTTTTTCGCCATGTTGACCGCGCCGAGATTTGGCGCATTTAACGTTGACACATTTTGCCGGCCTCAGTATAATAACTCACAGTGTTAGCAAAAGGAGGGATTCTGTGACAGGTAACGCCGCGCTGACGGAGGAAATGACGCGCCTGCTGGATGAACACCCGCGGGAGGCGCGGGAAAACCGCTTCAGCGCAAGCCTGTGCGGCGAAATGGCCGTGATGCGGCTTTTGCATAACGGGACAAAGAAAAAAATGACGGCGGGAGAGCTGAGCAGCAGGCTGAGCATGGCCACCTCGCGCGTCGCCGCCGTGCTGGGCAGCCTTGAAAAGAAGGGGCTGCTCGAGCGCGAAAACGACGCGGTTGACCGCCGCCGCGTGCTCGTCTCCCTGACGCAGGCGGGCGAGGCGCTCTGCGAAAAGCGCAAAGCGCATTTTAAGAGCAAAATCGCGCTGCTGCTGTCCATGCTGGGCGACGACGCGCCCGAATTTGTGCGGCTGTTCGGGCGGATGTTTGAAATCACGTCGTCCGATGCGTTCAGGCAGGGCGAGTGCATTGAAGAAGATCAGGAGGGATTCAATGGCTGAAACAAAACCGACCGGCGCAAAAAAGCATATCACCGGCGCGCGCATTGCGCAGGAAATCAAACAGTATAAAAAGGACGCGCTGATTTCGCCGCTGTATACCGTGTGCTGCGTCATTCTCGAAATTCTGATTCCGTATCTCACCGCGTCCATCATCGACAAGGGCATCGCCGTGGGAAACATGGCGCACGTCGCGAAGATCGGCACGCTGATGGCGGTAATGGCGATTCTGGCGATGTTCTTCGGCGTTCGCGCGGGCGTGCACAGCGCGCGGGCGAGCACGGGGCTGGCGAGCAATCTGCGCGAATCCATGTTCGGGCGGATTCAGGAATATTCCTTCTCCAACATCGACAGGTTCTCCACCGCGGGGCTTGTCACGCGCCTGACCACCGACGTCACCAACATCCAGAACGCTTTTCAGATGATTCTGCAAATCTGCACCCGCGCGCCGGTGACGCTGATCGTCGCGCTGTTCATGGCGTTTTCCGTCAACGCGAAGCTTTCGCTCGTGTTTCTGGTCGCGATGGCGTTTCTGGGCGTGATGATTTTCGTGCTCATCCCCAAGGCGATGAAATATTTCAAGCTGATGTTCCGCAAGTACGACGCGGTGAACGGCGTGGTGCAGGAAAACGTCGGCGCGATCCGCGTGGTCAAGGCGTTTGTCCGCGAGGATTACGAGGATGAAAAATTCTCCGGCGCGGCGAACGCGCTGTTCAAAAATTCCATCTCCGCCGAGCGCATCATCTCGTTCTCCATGCCGATCATGCAGCTCACCGTCTACGCCTGCATTCTGTCCATCAGCTGGTTCGGCGCGAAGATGATCGTGGGGCAGACCGGCCTGACCACGGGCGAGCTGACCAGCCTGCTCTCCTACGTGATGAACATTCTGATGAGCCTGATGATGCTCTCCATGGTCTTCGTCATGGTTACGCAGTCCGCCGCGGCGGCGCAGCGCATCGAGGAGGTGCTCGAGGAGCAGCCGGACATCACCAGCCCGGAAAATGCGGTCAAGACCGTGAAGGACGGCTCCGTTGATTTTAGTCACGTGACATTCGCCTATCAGCAGCGCAGCGGCAAGCCGGTGCTCAGCGATATCGACCTGCACATCCGCTCCGGCGAGACGATCGGCGTGATGGGCGGCACGGGCTCCTCGAAGTCGAGCCTCGTCAGCCTCATCTCCCGCCTGTACGACGTGACGGCGGGCGAGGTGCGCGTCGGCGGCGTGGACGTGCGCAAATACGACGTGGAGAGCCTGCGCGACGCGGTTTCCGTCGTGCTGCAAAACAACGTGCTCTTCTCCGGCACGATTTACGATAACCTCCGCTGGGGCAACGAAAACGCGACGGACGAGCAATGCCGCGAGGCCTGCCGTCTGGCCTGCGCGGACGAATTTATCGAGCGCTTCCCGGAAAAATACAATACCCGCATCGAGCGCGGCGGCACGAACGTATCCGGCGGCCAGAAGCAGCGCCTGTGCATCGCCCGCGCGCTGCTCAAAAACCCGAAGGTGCTCATTTTGGACGATTCCACCAGCGCCGTCGATACCGCGACGGACGCGAAGATTCGCGAGGCCATGCGCACCCACATTCCCGGCACGACCAAGATCATCATTGCGCAGCGCATTTCCTCCATTCAGGATGCGGATCGCGTGCTGGTACTGGATAACGGACGGGTCAACGCATTTGATACGCCTGAAAACCTGCTGAAGACGAACGCCATCTATCAGGAAGTCTACAACAGCCAGGTTGGAAACGGCAGCGGCGACTTCGACGAAGCCGCAATGAAAGGGGGCGATTGATGATGATGGGACGCAACAGAAACGCCGGAAAGCCCGGCGCGAAGAACCCCGGCAAGACGTTTAAGCGCATCATGGCCGAGATCATGGGCCGCTATAAGCTGCACTGCGTCGCAGTCGTGCTCTGCCTGATCGTCAGCGCGGTGGCCAACGTCTACGGCACGATGTTCATGCAGCGCCTGATCGACGATTACATCACCCCGATGATCGGCCGCCCCGACCCGGATTTCGACCAGATGGGGCGCGCCGTGCTCGGCGTCGCGCTGGTGTACCTCCTCGGCGCGTTCAGCGCGTGGCTGTACAATTACCTGATGATCTTCGTCTCACAGGGCACGCTCAAAAACCTGCGCGTCAAGCTCTTTTCCAAGATGGAGCGCCTGCCGATCAAGTATTTTGACACGCACGCCCACGGCGATATTATGAGCGTCTATACCAACGACATCGACACCATGCGGCAGATGATTTCCCAGTCCATGCCGCAGCTCATTTCCAGCGTTGTGACGATTGTGAGCATCGTGACCTCGATGATTATCCTCAACGTGCCGCTGCTGATCATCACGCTGTTCATGGTCGCCACGACGATGACGCTCTCCGTCAAGCGCATCAAGAGCGCCGGGCGGTTCTTCGTCGCCCAGCAGCAGGATCTGGGCAGGGTCAACGGCTATATCGAGGAGATGATGGACGGCCAGAAGGTCGTCAAGGTCTTCTGCCACGAGGAACAGAATTTCGCGGGCTTCAAGCAGCTCAACGATTCCCTCCGCGAGAGCGCCTACAACGCCAATCGCATCTCCAACACCATCATGCCGCTGACGATGGCGATGGGCAACCTGAGCTATGTGCTCTGCGCGGTGGTCGGCGGCCTGCTGGCCTCCGGCGGCTACCTCGGCCTGACCATCGGCACGCTGGTCTCCTTCCTGACGCTGAATAAGAGCTTTAACCAGCCGATCAATCAGGTCTCCCAGCAATCCAATGCCATCATCATGGCGCTGGCGGGCGCGGAGCGCGTCTTTGACCTGCTGGATGAAGCGCCCGAGGTAGACGACGGCTATGTCACCCTCGTCAACGCGAAAAAGGACGAAAACGGCGTCATCACCGAAAGCGACGGCCGCACCGGCCTCTGGGCGTGGAAGCACACGCACAAGGACACGGGCGAAACCGAATATCGCGAGCTGAAGGGCGATATCGTGATGGATCACGTCGATTTCGGCTACAGCGACGATAAGCTGGTGCTCCACGACATCAAGCTCTACGCCACGCCGGGGCAGAAGATCGCGTTCGTCGGCTCGACCGGCGCGGGCAAGACGACCATCACCAACCTGATTAACCGATTCTACGACATTCAGGATGGCAAGATCCGCTACGACGGCATCAACATCAACAAGATCAGGAAGGACGACCTGCGCCGCTCGCTGGGCATCGTGCTTCAGGATACGCACCTGTTCACCGGCACGGTGATGGAGAATATCCGCTACGGCCGTCTGGACGCGACGGACGAGGAATGTATCGAGGCCGCCAAGCTCGCCAACGCGGACGGATTCATCACCCGCCTGCCGGACGGCTACAACACCATGCTCAAGGGCGATGGCGGCAACCTCTCGCAGGGGCAGCGCCAGCTTCTGGCCATCGCGCGCGCGGCGGTCGCCGATCCGCCCGTGCTGATTCTCGATGAGGCGACCAGCTCGATCGACACCCGCACCGAGGCGCTCGTTCAGGCCGGCATGGATTCCCTGATGAAGGGGCGCACCACGTTCGTCATCGCGCACCGCCTGTCCACCGTGCGCAACAGCGACTGCATCATGGTGCTTGAGCAGGGGCGCATCATCGAGCGCGGCACGCACGACGAGTTGATCGCCCAGCACGGCAAATATTACCAGCTCTACACCGGCGATTTCGAGGAAAACGATTGACGATACTCGCCGCGAGAAACGGCGCAGATAGAACGAAAAAGAAGCCGAAGAACGCCTGAAAGGTGTCCCCCGTGTGAAAACGCGGGGGATTTTTTTCGTTCGCCGGGATAAATTTGACAGCCTCATGCGTTTCTATGGTATAATCGGAGGGAAGATTTTCCCGCCGAGGCCGTCTGCCCGGCGGCAGGCAGGAGGCTGGCACGATTGAATCAGGCTTGGTATCAGGTGGCATCCATGGGCTTTGGGTATCTCAGCGCGGCGATCATCGCGCTGATCGTGCTGCTGGCCTTTCGGAAATATACGAAAGACCGCGCGCTCTGGCGGCGGGTCAAAAAGAACCTGCCGCGGACAGGCGCGGCGGGCCGCCTGATTGTGCTTTCCGCGGGGAATCGGCGGCTTCCGGCGGGAACGGAGCTGCGCGTGCCGTTTGAGGGGACGCTGGGCGGCTCGATGGGCTGCGACGTCTGCGTGCCGTATAAAAGGGTGCACATGCGCTCGGCGTTTTTCTGGGTCGAGGGCGAGGCGCTGCACCTCGTGCCGCTGCATAAGGACGGATTTCTGGCGGATGAAACGCCGATTGAACCGGGCGACGAGGCCATCATGCGCGACGGCGCGATGCTGCGCGTCGGCGAATTGAAGCTGGTGCTGCGGATGTATGACCGCGGCGAAGGCGTAGTCGGCGCGGACGAGCCGTATGTGACCCGCGCCCGCCGCAGCAAGGCCGGACAGGGGCGCGGCGACGGGCTGGGCGCGCCGACGCGCGGCGCGATCCGCAGGGAGAAAAAACGGATGAATTACAGCGAAGCGGACGAGACCGAACGAGCCTCCGCCGCGCAGAAGGATAAAAAGATGCGGAGGTGACGGCATGGCTCCACGCAAGCGCGATACACAGGTGCAGGAAGACGGGCAGACCGTCTATAAACCCGCAAAGAAAGCGAAAACCGTCGTGAAGGAAGAACCGGAGGACAAAAAGCCCGTCCGCCTCAAGCCGGCGCGAACGAAAACGGGCAGGCTCAAGCCCGAAGCGGAGAAAGAAGAAAAAAAGCCGGATAAAAAACCGCCCCGGCGCTACGAGCCGGAGCAGAAGCTGACCGGGCGGGAGAAAAAGGAAAAGGCGCGCGCCGCCGCCGTCGCCCGCGACAGGCGCAGGGCGGTCAGCCGCGCGGGGGACGGATGCGTGACGATGATCGCGCTGCTGACGGCGGTGTTCGAGGTGCTCGGGCTGCTGCTCTGCGCGGCCAAGGCGGAGGGCGCGTGGGATACGCAGGCGGTCAGGCTGTGCATGGTCATGGCGCCGCTGGGGCTGCTCACCACGCTGGCGCTGCCGCGGCTTCTGCCGATGGATTCGCTGGTGATGGCGCTGACGAATTTCCTCTGCGGCGTGGGCGTGGTGGTGCTCTATACGGTCTCGCCCGAACGCGGCGCGCGGCAGGCGATGTTCTACGCGATGGGGCTGGCGGCGATGCTCGTGATGAGCGAAATCGTCTTCCATGTGCGCCATTTCCGGGGGCTGACGCTGCTGGGCATGGCTCTGGGCATCGGCGCGCTGATCCTGCCGCTGGCCTTCGGCGAATGGAACAACGGCGCGAAGAACTGGGTGTCCGTGCCGCTGCTCGGCTCGTTTCAGCCCAGTGAAATCGTGAAGCTCTCGGTGGTGCTGGCGCTGGCGTATTTCTTCAGCGCGCATCGAACCGTCTGGCAGATGATGCCCGCGCTCCTGTTCGCGGCGGCCTGCCTTCTGCTGCTGATGATGCAGCGCGACCTCGGCACGGCGCTGATCTATTACCTGACGACGCTGGTGCTGTTCTACGTCGCCTGCGGCAACGTGCCGCTGACGATCCTCGGCCTCGGCGGCGGCGCGGGCGCGGCGGTGCTGGGCTATCAGATGTTCGCGCACGTCAAGGTGCGCGTGGCGATGTGGCGCAACCCGTGGAGCGACCCGACGGACAAGGGCTATCAGATCATTCAGGCGCTGCTGGCCATCGGCTCGGGCGGGCTGTTCGGCGTGGGGCTGGGGCAGGGTACGCCGGAGAAAATCCCTGCCTATTACAACGACTTTATCTTCGCCGTGGTCTGCGAGCAGCTTGGGCAGGCGTTCGGCGTGCTGCTGCTGGCGGTCTATGTGCTGCTGATTCTGCGCGGGGTGACGGTGGTTGCCCGTGCGCGGCGCTCGTTTGAGATGCTGCTGGGCTGCGGCGTGCTGACCATACTGGGGATTCAGACGTTTATGATCGTCGCGGGCGTCATCAAGATGATTCCGCTGACGGGCGTGACGATGCCCTTCCTCAGCTACGGCGGCTCGTCGCTGCTCTCGTGCATGGCGATGATCGGGATTCTGCACGGGGCGAGCGCAAGGGCGCAGGAAAATCTGGAAGAAGATATTCTGTGCGTGAGAGGGTGATTTTATCAAGGTTATCAAGCGGCGCATGCATCTGCTGACGCTGCTGCTGGTGCTGATGTTCGCGCTGGTGATCGCGTATTTCTGCTACTGCGTCTATTTCTACGGCGGGCGCTGGGTCGCGAACCCCTATAACCCGCGCATCAGCAGCCGGAAGCAGCATGTCGTCATGGGCACGCTGACCGACAGGGACGGCACGGTGCTGGCCTATACGGATGAGGATGGCAGGCGGCGCTACAACGGCAGCGCGGCGACGCGCAAGGCGGTCTGTCAGGTGGTCGGTGACAGCGGCGGCAAGGTCTCCACCGGCGCGGACACGTTCCACGCGCAGTTTCTGCTGGGCTTCCGCTCCAGCATCTTCGAGCGGCTGGCCGACGCCTTTACCGGCACGACCCAGCGCGGCGACGACGTTCGGCTGACGATCTCCGAGCGGCTCTCCCGCTACATCAGCGAGCAGTTCCCCGCGGGCAAGCGCGGCGCGGTCGTCGTGCTCAATTACAAGACGAACGAGATTCTGGCGATGGTCTCCATGCCGCAGTTCGACCCGACGAACATGGATTCGGCGCTGTCGGACGAGGCGGCGGGCGCGCTCATCAACCGCGCGACGCAGGGACTGTATCCGCCCGGCTCGACGTTCAAAATCGTGACGCTGGCCTCCGCGCTGGAAAATCTGCCCGATCTGAACGATTTCGCGTTTGACTGCACGGGCTATTATCCCGTGGGCAATTACGCCGTCACAGACGGCAGCGCGCACGGGGTGCAAACCCTGTCCGACGCATTCGCGCGCTCCTGCAACACGACCTTCGCCGCGCTCTCGCAGGATCTCGGCTATGAGATGCTGGGCAATACGGCGGAGGAGATGGGCTTCAACCGGAACTTCATGTTCAGCGATTTGATCGTCTACAATTCCAGCTACCCCATCGACGACCTGAGCGCCGAGGATCTGGCGTGGTCGGCCATCGGTCAGGGGCGCGTGCTCGCCACGCCGATGCACATGGCGCTGATCGCCGCGACGATCGCCAACCGCGGCGTGATGAACGAGCCGCGCCTCGTCGCGCAGATCACGACCGCGCAGGGCGGGAACCGCGCGCTGCTCAGCCATGCGGGCGGCAGGCGCGTGCTCGGCGAGGACGTGGCGGCGCGGCTGGAAAAAGAGATGATCCACGTGGTCAAATCCGGCACGGGCAAGCGCGCCGCGCTGGATAACGGCTATACCGTCGCGGGAAAAACCGGCTCGGCGGAGGCCAGCAACGACAAAAGCATCGAATCACATGCGTGGTTCGTTGGCTATATCACCAATGACAGCGCGCCTTACGCGATCTGCGTCCTCGTGGAAAATGGCGGAAGCGGCGGCGGCGTGGCCGCGCCGCTGGCGCGGAAGACGCTGCAAAAGGCGATTCATCTGGGATTATAATCAAGGAGGTTTTAAGCGATGCGCAAGAGGATTTCGGGTTTGATGGCGTTTGTTTGTCTGTTGGTGGCGGCGGCTTCGGCGCTGGCGGCAGGCACGACGGTGACGACGTTCACGCCGTTTGCGGATATGGATTTCGCCGCGCAGGGGTACATGGATTTGATCACCGCGTGGGAAGACGAAACCGGCAACATGGTGGAGGATTATTCCGGCCTGGAGGACGACCTGTTCATGGAGCAGATGCAGGAGATGGTGACCGCCGGCCGCGCGGATCTGGTCGTCGTGCCGCTGGGCAGCGGGCTGACGAAGGATCAGCTGGTCAGCGTGGACGAGCTGCTGGCCGCCGCGCCGGATTGCGGCGCGAGGCGGATGGACGCGATGACGGAGCGCGACGGCAGCGTGCTGCTCGCGCCGGTGCGCTTCAACTGGGAAGCGCTGTACGTCAACGCCGACGTGCTGGAGGCGAACGGCGTCGCCGTGCCGACGAATTACGACGAATTGATCATCGCCTGCGCGTCGCTGGCGCAGAAGGGGATTCTGCCGCTTGCCAACGCCATGTGCGAATGGCCGGAGATCGTGCTGGACTGCACGGCGATGATCGGCGCGCCTGCCGATCAATACGGCCAGCAGACCTCGCTGGACGGCGCGAAGGCCGTGACGACGGCGCTCACGCAGGTCGGCGCATTCGGCCTCGATCCGTGGAATCTGACGGACGAGCAGGCGAAGCAGGCATTCATGGAGGGCGCGGCGGCGATGCGCTTTGACGGCAGCGATTTGGCCGAGCTAGTGCCCGAGGCGCGGCAGGAGCACGTCGTCGCCGTCGCCCTCGCGGGCATGGACGGGCAGGCGCGCACCGCGCTGGTCGGCACGCCGAGCTATGGGCTGGCGCTCACCCGCGCCTGCTGGCAGGACAGCGCGCGCCGCGAGGCCGCCCTGTCTCTGGCTCAAAAGCTGCTGGGCGGCGACGGCGCGGCGATGATTGGCGCGCCCGCGTATACGACCGCGCTGGGGAAGAGCGTGGCGCAGATGACCGCCTCGGCGACCGCCTGCGCGGGGCTGCTGTATGACCTGAACCCCGAGCATTTTAACGAATGGTCGGAGAGCGTGGTTTCCGCGCTGATGGCGCTGTAATACTAATTCTTGTTAAAATGGCTTAATCCGCGCACCATCTTTTTCGCTCTGACTTTGCCTCGTTCCGTTCAACGTACCTCCAGTACGCCTCACTTCACTTGGCTTCGTCAGAACAAAAAATCTGATGCGCTCTGTTAAGCATTTTAACTGCGAATTAGTATAAAAGAACAGAAAGAGCGCATGGCCGCGTGGCCGTGCGCTCTTTTTAGCGAATCGGAAATTGCATAAAATCGCCCGCGTGAGCAAAAATTTGATGCTTTTGCAGACTTCGGCGGAGGGGCAGGCGGGCTCAGCCCGCATTATACCCGTTCCGCGACGAGGTCGCCCATCTGTGTGCAGCCGACCTTCGTGCAGCCCGCGGCAAAAATATCGCCGGTGCGGTAGCCCTCGTCGAGCACCTGCGAAACCGCGCGCTCAATCGCGGCGGCTTCCTGCTCGAGACCGAGGCTGTGGCGCAGCAGCAGCGCGCCGGAGAGAATCGTGCCCAGCGGATTGGCGATATCGCGCCCCGCGATGTCCGGGGCGCTGCCGTGAATCGGCTCATACAGGCCGCGCGTCGTGCTGCCCAGACTGGCGGAGGGCATCATGCCCAGACTGCCCGCGATGGCGGCGCTCTCATCCGAGAGGATGTCGCCGAACAGGTTGCCGGTTATCATCACGTCAAACTGCGCCGGGTTCAAAATGAGCTGCATGGCGGCGTTGTCCACGTACATGAAGCTGACCTCGACCTCCGGGTATTCGCGGCTCAGGCGCTCGACCGTCTCGCGCCACAGGCGGCTGCATTCCAGCACGTTGGCCTTGTCCACCGAGCAGAGCCTGCCGCGGCGCTTTTTCGCCATTTCAAAGCCGATGCGCGCCAGACGCTCGACCTCCGGCACGGAATAGGCCATCTCGTCCGTCGCCGACGCGCGATCCTCGCTGCGCCAGCGCTTGCCGAAGTAGATGTCGCCGGTCAGCTCGCGCAGGATCATAATGTCAATCGGCTTGGCGATGATGTCCGGGCGGAGCGGACACGCGCCGGAAAGCTGCGGGTGAATCGTGCACGGGCGCAGGTTGGCGAACACCTGCATGCCCTTGCGCAGGGCGAGCAGCCCCTTTTCCGGGCGGCGGGCAGGCTCGACCGCGTCCCACTTCGGGCCGCCGACGCTGCCCATCAGCACCGCGTCCGCCGCGTTGCAGGCCGCCAGCGTCTCGTCCGTCAGCGGCACGCCGAATGTGTCGATGGATGCGCCGCCGAGCCTGCGCTCGTCAAAGCAGAACGTGTGGCCGTATTTTTTCGCGACGGCGTTTAACACCTTGACCGCCTGCGCGACGATCTCCGGGCCGATGTAGTCGCCCGGCAGAGTGACGATATGGGCTTTCATGGCTCACGCCTTTCCCGCGATCTTTTCGCGAACGAAGTTTTCAATGCCGCCGACGGCGATGATCTTCTGGATGAACGGGGGGAACGGCGCGGCGGTGAAGCGCTCGCCGGTGGTTCGATCCTCGATCACGCCGGTATCCAGATGGACGGCCACCTCGTCGCCGTCGCGGATGGCCTTGGCCGCCGCCGGACACTCGATGATCGGCAGGCCGATATCAATCGAGTTGCGGTAGAAGATGCGGGCGAAGCTGTCCGCGATGACGAGCTGAATACCGCTGGCCTTGATGGCGATGGGCGCGTGCTCGCGGGAG